>SDBT01000051.1_pt1 | contig 137813 bp, 178 predicted proteins | sample 2277101 | NCBI WGS metagenome assembly SDBT01 (sample SAMN10404973, study PRJNA504765) | marine sediment metagenome | isolation source: marine sediment core GS10_PC15, 103 cmbsf | place: Arctic Ocean: Southern Knipovich Ridge | collected 2010
CTACTACGAGTAGTCCTACTTTACTTACCCAACTTTGAGCATTTCGGCTCCGTAAAGATACAGCAAACGCTTCTGGAGTCATAATCTTAATCGGATTATCAGACAAATCTCTAGAAGAGATCCCTACATAATCTCCTGTCTTTACTACAAGGCGGTACCTGGAAAAGCAATGCGTTGGATTTCTCCAAGCAGCAGACTTTTGTTCTACCAGTGCCTTATTGGGGGCAATGACTATTACATGTTGCTGTGCACGCAATGCTTTGTGCATAGCCCATTCATACATAAGAGTCTTTCCGCAGCCGGTACCGGCCGCAACCAGAAGATGCAGGTTGCTACCAAAAACAGGGCGAAAAGATGCCTCTTGAACTGGGTTTGGGTCAAACTCTCCCTGGTACCCTGTAATATCGCACACTTGCTGTTTAGTCAGCATTTTACCTCCTTAGATACGTAGCTGAAGGGATACCTGTTATCGTTTAAAGCCCACTTTTCGCCTTTTTTAAAAGACTCTAAACTTGGGATAAATTTATTCAGTTTGGTAAAAAACTCCACCGCTTCGTCCATCTCGTAGGAACCCCCATTTGCCATCTTTCGTAAATGGTAAGCAGGATGTCTCGTCTGACCTATAAAGAGCTTATCGCTTAGACGGTACAGCTTGTTCATGGATTTATCTTTAGGTTTTTTCCAGAACATTTTAGCTGGTATTTGTCCTAACGCTAGTATTACATTAGGCTTTACAGACGTAAGTAAAAGCCACAACCGTTGGCTACAGGCTACGCACTCTTCTGGTCTGGGGTCGCTCCTTGGAGCACACCCAGGCCCGGAATCCGGGCGGCACGCAACAATGTTTGTCAACAAAAACTGGCATTTAAACTTCGCTTCGCTTAACATTTCCGCCAGTAGGCTTCCAGAAGCCCCTACAAAGGGCACTCCTTGTTCGTCCTCGTTGTGCCCGGGGGATTGCCCTACCATGATGATTTTGGCACCCACGTGGCCGCGCATGTGCACTGTTTTCCACCTGTAGTGGGACAGGGTGCACCGAGTACAGTTTTCAAACAAGGAGACTATCTTCCGCGGTGAGAAGTCGTGCGAGGCGGGGAACTCATTATGGTATATCCGTGTGGTAATCACTTGCTCATACTCTGGTATTTCCGCCAGTGCGGTGGTTAAACTGTTCAAGTTTTCCGAGTAATGCAAGTAGGTCTTCCGACCCCGACCTCGTATGTATGGTACCTCTGCGTCTTCTTTAGGGGCACACACAGTTGAATAAATATAAAACGACTTCACAAATACCCTCCGATAGTAGTAGCATATACCTTACAGTAAAAAGTATGTTTGTCAAGAGGTTTTTTTATCAATTTTTTTTTTAACATTGAAAGCAAGATGTATGAATAGGTTAGAGAGTTTACTGACGGTTGGAAAAGAAAAATCACTCGTTTATGGGGCTGGCGATGGGCCGGCAGTGGGCCGGCAGTGGGCCGGCAGTGGGCCGGCAGTGGGCCGGCAGTGGGCCGGCGATGGGTTGGCGATGGGTTGGCCGGCAGTGGGCCAGCAGTGGGCCAGCAGTGGGCCAGCAGTGGGTCGGCGATGGGCCAGCGATGGGTTGGCCGGCGATGGGCCGGCAGTGGGCCGGCAGTGGGTCGGCGATGGGTCGGCGATGGGCCGGCGATGCCTGTGGGAGCAGAAAAAGATGGGAGCGCAAAAGGGCTCCCATCGGTGCGTTAATACAGGTGTTCTGAAACAAGATAGGAAAACAGCCTTACGGCCGTGCTCACACTGCCAGCGACGCGAGTGCCGCTTTCATCAAAAAGGACAGTGCAAGTGTGGCAGCCCTTTGTACAGACTGCCAAAAGACTTTTTTGATATTGAATCTATTCGCGACGGTCAAGTTGCTCAAAGAAGCGTTTACGATTTTGATTTCTATGTCGAGTTCGGGTGACTTGTCGGTAAGACTCTTAAAATGGAGTTTTGCGGCGTCCTTCGCGCACTCTTCCAAGATCTTTTTGTCTGCCGTCGAAAGATCCTTCCAAGCTTCTCCAATAGACTCTTTGAAGCTTGCGATAATGTCATTTCGAAGTTTTGTGACATCCACTATTTTTCCTCCTCGCCTTTTTCAGGCTCTTCCTCTTCACCTTTCTCGGCGGCTTCTATCCGGATTCTCCATGAGTCGATAAGCCGGTGCCGTCTATCTTTTTGATCTTGGTCTATGTCTTCATTGGCATCCACGTATGCCAAGTATTCTATATGGAGGGCCTCGAAGGTGTCTCTGTCGGCCCCTACGTACGAAGGGTCAATGGTTGTACACCCTGAGATAAGAACCATGATCGAGATTATAAATAATAATTTTTTCATAATTGTCTCCTAATCTTGTTTTTAATACCTGATACAGTATATCATTGCTAAATTCCTCGGCCTTGTTTCAGCTCCACCTGTGTTTTCTATCTTACCTCCCGTCAATTCAGTGTCGGTAACGGTGGTAAGAAGAATTCCATCCGTTCCGGGGTTTCCAGAAGCTCTTATTCTATGAGTATGACTCTTAAATTGATCGTCTTGCCATGAGGCTAAGGTACGCCCTGAATCTTCTCCTCTGGCATTGTCCCATCCTCGAATGAACTCTCCACGAAGTTCAGGAAGGGTAAACGTATTGATCCCGTCTCCAGGACCATAGAGAACACCTATAACACTAAAGAGAACTGAATAGGTGATACGGCTTACATCAGTCCCGTTACATTCTAAAAAGCCTGATGGAGGAGCGGCTCCGGCAAAGGGTAAAACAAATCCTACAGGGAGTAGACCCCCGGCGTTCCAGACATTGTCCAGTTTGCCCACAGCTACTTTTATTTTGTCGTTGATCGAAATTACATTGTGACCTGTTTGCGCCGAATAGTCGGGAAGTGTTTCTGCGAGATTTGTCTTTCCGAGAAAGTTTTTGATACGATTTGCTTCTGCATCTGCCTGGGAACACGCAGATTCTAAAGGGACTCCATCTGAGAAAAGATATCCCACGCCTGCCAAGTCTGAATACTTCGGGAGAAAAGTCCCAATCCCTTGACGAGACTTTCCGCTGAAATCCTCATGCTTGCTACACTCGTTATCTAGATGGGCCAGGGCCAGGTCCGGTTTCATCCCGTTTGTTAAACGGTAATTGGGATAATGCTGAGAGTACACGCTATCGAAAAGGAAGTTTTCTCTCGGTATAATCGATGTAATGTCATCCTGGGTGACCGTTACCGATCCTGCTTCAGTAATGAGTATGTGAGCTAAGGGTAGTGTGTAAGGCAATGGGTTAGGCGCTCCGGTGAACTCAGGAGCGCTGCTCGGCTGGTTTACCCCCGGAAGCACGGTTACATTACCGAGAAGATCTAGGTATACCAAGTCCCAACGAACTTGATTGATCGCGGCTGTTGGAGAAAATGCTACGGTTGTCTGTTGTGGTTTTGACACCATAACTTTTTCGTTTTTTAGCCAACCGGCGCGAACAAGTACTTGATTCCCGGGAATCTCTTCTGGGAGCACCTCAAAATACTGAACAGACCCCAAGTCGAGTTGTCTGGACGGAAATGGATTCAAAGACATCGCGTGCTCCTTACGCTAGTTTACGATCTACTACATAGATCTCATCACCTGAGTCAAGCGAAAAACCTATTAGTTTTATCCCTTTGCCCAGCCCAATTACGGACTCAAAATATTGTTTGTTGTACGTTAAGCGCTGGCCGTTTAGAAACACATCCATATTTTTTGTACCTACTGTAAAATCGATAGGTATTATTATTTCAGTTTCTCCTCCAGAGGGGGAGACAAATGGATAATCACTGGTAATTGTAGACGATCCCAAAAGAGAGACCCCGCTGCAACTGCCACTTCCGCTGTCGTTTACTGTGAATACAATACCCCACTTAAAAAGGAGAGAGAAGGCATTCGTTTTCAGTATCGGATTAAACGTCTTTCTGGCGAACAAAAGACCCGCAGCGAAGGGATCCGTAAACAACCCTGCTTCTGTGATACTTATGCCATTTGCTTCTGTAGTCTGCCATAGGGCGTCATAAGATACTACGTTCCCAGATATGGCCGGAGTAGTTGTTTTTCTCTGCCCGGTAGTTTGTTGCAGCGACAGGTCTGAAGGTTGTGGGGCCTGGGCCGGGTTAGGGTCTCCCAGCTCGATGTAGTTCATCTGCCGGAGACCAACTGTCATGAACGGCATAATCTCTTCAGCTTGTCGTACAACAAGATTCGATTCCTCTTTTAAAAGAATTTCCTTTTTCCCATTAGGGTATAGAGCTTGTATCTCAACATGCCCTTTAATTCCTATCTGTCTTTTGTCTTCTACCGAGGATAAGCAAGATTCTCCGCCTCTCTTTTTTATACTTTGTCGTTGACGCTCCGCTAAGAGCCCCTTTTGTAATAGCTGTCGGTTTCTTATAAAATTTTTTCCGATTTCCATAGTTACCCCACTACAATAATGGTACCAGTTTGCGGAGTTGCATGCGTCACAATCACCCTGTTTCCGCTAGGATGCTCTACCTTTTCTGGAGAAACAAGGATGTTTCCAACAAGAACTTGTGTAATTGGTATTTCTCCCAAACCGTGGTCAAACGTCCACTGCGCAAGAGCGGAAAAAGATTTCGATTTCCTTCGGGATTGTGTCGCTCCTCCGATATCATATATAAGAGTCTGCCACCCATTCCAAAAGATCTGAAACTTTACATTATTGGGGTCCTCAGAGAGCACCCGAGACATTCCGTTTCTAGCGTTTTTAGGGTGATCCGGATTAGCCGTAGCATTATTAATTCCAAGGGCATTAAAATTGTCGCGGACTTCAAAAGCCCGATATGCGCTCCCAGTTAAAGGAACATCATATATAAAAGTTTTTGCCATCATTAATCCCTCTACCAGTATTGAGGTGGGCTTCCATCAGAGAACAGTATCTCTAAAGAATCTGGATTTATGCCCATTTTAAGGTGCTCGTCTACGAGGTACGAAGTGTCAGTTCCCGCCCCTTGTTTAATCGCAAAAAGTCCGTCGTCCTTACCTACCTCGGCTAAGTCGGCCGCATAGAGTCGGTACTCGTCTGTGCGGACATCTTTACCCATATCAGGACCACACTCGACCTCATCAGAAGCAAAGTCTTCTAATACGTCCGGAGAGTCTAGAACCAGAATGACCAAGCGAACTAAAACATGTATTGGGCGTACCTCTTCTAACCGGTCTAAGATCTTGTCTAAAAGCTCGTTATCAAACTGCTGGCCGACTGCCGCTTCTTCACTGATTGAAAAAAATACTTCCAGGTCTACCCGGGCAGCTCGGTAAGGGAACGCATCCGTAATGTGTTCATACGATACGGTAAGGTCTGTTGTCGTCGGTGACGAAAACTTAAGCTTATACTTTCCTCGAGCGTAGTTAAAGGAGCCCTCGCTGCCGTCGGCCGCTACCAGATTCCCAAAGTTTTCAGAAATCTTGTTGTCGTTGTCTCGGTATGTTTTTCCACTCGTTTTTATCACTATAGATCCGGGTTTTAAGGGTCTATTTAATAGAGTCCCTGAGTAGTCAGTGAGCCCAGCGGTCCCGATGACTTCGTTACTTATTGAATTTGTAACATACTGCTCTCTTGCATAACGATCTTGACTTTCGTGTACGCTTTTCTTCCATAGTGGGACGCCGCGAACAGTAAACCCGATCATTCGGAAAAATACATCCCAGCTAAGTTCTTTCCCACGGGATTTATTTAATTGAATGATGCTTTTGATCGCTTCTCGTTGCCCTTGCTCTGTTAGGTCCTCTTCTAAAGGGTGCCCAAGTGAGCGGGCCATAATGTCTAGGAACTCTGCTGGGCACTTGTCCGGATCAACGAGTTCCGTAAGCTTGTCTATTTCTTCTAAATCAATTTCTTCTTCGCGTTCAATAGCGTAAAATATATTTTTTAGAACAGGAGTTACTCCCATCTCGTCCCAAAAGCCCCCATCGTCCCACCGGCCAAGAGGATCGTCCCAAAACCGAACAAAGCCATCAACCCCTCTCCGATGATCTTCTCGAATGATTTCGGGGAACAGTTTCATATACAATTCTGCTCGTAGCTGATTCCCAAGTGGATTTCTTTTTCTGTCTGCCATGTCTTACCTACGTATTAAGGGACTTGGTAACTTCGGTCAAAACAGCCTTTGAAAAGGTTGGCATTGTCAAATGAGATATTGGTATATCCCGACAATCGCTTACGACAAATGAGTGGTAGCTTATGTTCATTGTCCGCCCTTCTGCGCTGGGGGAATTTAGGTCTGCTAGGTACCTTCCCGTTTTAAAATCCAAACGAGAGTACGGATATTGAGACCCGATATCCCGTAGGAACTGTCCTGATCCGTCAGCAACAATTATTTTATCATATCCGATAGTCCCGAGTATGTATGCTACAAAAGGCGTATATAAAAAGAGCGATGTAGGTGCTATTTGTATTCTAAAGTCCTGTCCCGACGAAGGATCCGGTGCTACTAAAAAGGTAATCCTGCCCTCTGAGGTAAGGGTAGCCAGGTCATGATAACGAATTTCATTCGTCAAAAACTTGTTTAGATCTGGACCGTCTACGTCACCACTGCCGTTATCGTACGCAACTTCATATTCTACGTTTATTGTGTTCAGGTCACTGAGTAAAAACTTCAACCGACCCTCTCCGGAGAGGGTCTGCATCGATATTTTGTTCCCTGTGCCGCCAGGGGCATCTTGTATCTCAAAATCAAATTCTACCTTGCTCCCGTCAGGTGCTGACAACAAGTACCCCCAATAGTCAGTATACCCAGAAGGAGGCGGCGTTGTATTCCACGTAAAGGCTATCTCTCCTGTATCATAGTTTACAAGTCCACCGGTTTGCACATCTCCTACAATACCTCCTGATCCATCATCGAAAGCCATTAACTGGCCGCCGGGGTGAGACCCGTTTTTGTCGTACCCACCAATTATTACAACATGATGTGGATCATAGGGCAAGTACTGCTCAGGTAAGAAGCTGTCAATACTTACACCATCAGACCATCCGAGGAGCTTCCTTTGTACTAGGGGGCTAAAGTCAGTTATTCCGTCAATTCTGTTATCGCTGGATACCTCTTCTGTCTGATCTAAGAGCATTCTAGCATAGTATCTTGCTTCAGCCGTCACAAAATCTTCTACTCCGGGAGGAGTAGCAAAAGTTACCTCTACTCGACCGGTCTCGTAGTTTAGCTCATTAGTAAACGCTTCATCTATGTTTCCTAGAAGGTTGCCCTTCCCATCATCACTGGCTGTTTGTTCCCCCGCAGAAACTTCTACTGAACCAGGAACAAGCTCTTGTCCGCCAGGGAGGTCAAAAAAAGCGACAAAGTTTTTTTCTACCGTGTCTCCTCGCCCCAAGTCAAGCTGTATAAGGCGAGATCCTTGCACTGCTGTGAGCGTAACATTGTCCACATAATCCACTTCCAATATTACTTTTGAGATAAGAGCTAGGGATAAGTCGATTCCTGGAGATACAAACGTAGAGTTAAAGTGTGCTCGTAAGGTATCGGTGACCAAAGGCAAAACAGATGAAATAGTTCGTCCGTCTCGAAGAAGGATAGCAGCAAAAATATCGAAGTAAAGGATATCTCCATCAACAATTTCTACATACGTTGTAATCGTTCTATGTGCGTCCAAATGTGACTTGACCCCCTGCTTAAGCGGAGTAGACGCTGTGTGGACCCGTCCCATCTCATCCCGGCTCCATAAAGCAACTTGTACCAGATTAAGTTCTGGCACTCTTTGTTTCAGCTTTGCGGACGCAAATGCGGGAGCTCCATATCTAGGGTCGTAAAAAGTCATTGCCAGAACAGTAAAATCTTCATTTGTTACGGCACGCTCGTTTGTTTTGGCAAACTTAGGTGCTAACTGCTTTACCCTCTCTAAGGTCTCTATCTCTTCTCCTCCAGACCCTGATTCTGAATTGAATACCCGTACGTTTACATTTGCTCCGGAAGGAAGAATTCCCCGAATATTATCGTCTAGCTTTCCACGTCGGATGTTACCTTGGACACCACCTCCTACTCGATAGGATACAGTTATTGTAGCGCCTTCAAGAGGAACTATTCCACCAAGACCGTCACCGAAAGCGACGGTTGCGCGAGAGTTTGCATCGAAGTCTACTACGTACCTTTTTTGCGATCCCGTTATTTGGTAAATAGCGTCTATTACAGAGAAATCTTGAGGAGCAGAGTCATCAACTACGCGGCCAAACCGGATAGTAGTAATTCCATCTTGATTTTGATACGCTCTAAACTCCTTTGGGGCTCCAGTAAATTCCTCTACCATCTTCCACGGTTCTAATGAAATCATGAGAATAAGTACATCTTCGTCGGTAGGGTCAATAAAAGCATGGAGTAGTTGTAACTCGTATGTTTGATTATCCTCACCATCACCGATAAAAGTGTCTCGACCTATTCCGGATCCTTCGATAAAGACTAGAGATGATGTCTGTGTCCACTCCTCGTCTAGGACGGAAACATTTACAGACCCCTGTATAACACTTGGATGTGATAGACCAAAGGTTTGAAAGGCAGTTCCATCGGATAAAAACTCTTCAGTTTTTGTCTCTCCCTCTACAAATACAATTATCTCTTCAGATCCTTCTTCTGGCCATACTGGTTGACCTGCTGGGATAACATAGTCTTCTGCCGCTTCAAAAACCAGGTCGTTCCCTATTTGGACCGGTTGCGCTTTTGGAATTGAAATACTTGTTGCTTGCGGAGGGTTTGGAAATAGAGTAACAGGGACAGAGGCCGCAGTAGCTAAACGCCGTTTATACCCTAACTGTCTTGCCAAGGAGACTATTGATTCAGGAAGGTCCGCAGTCTCCAAATAACAATTTGTTGCCTGGAGATCATAATAGTATGTTCGTTGCTCATGTGACCAGGCTACTATGTCTAAAAAAGACATAGCTACGGTGGTCTGAACCACTTCGGTCCAATCATTTGGAAATCGAAGCTTTACGCGATCAATGAGTGCTTGCCTTACAGACCCATACCCTCGTGCGGTATAATTTACTGCGGGATTCATTTATAACCCTCTCACAAAAGGTATTGACGTTTGTTGTGGCACCTCGCTTGGGTCGTCTCGGTCACGATATCCTATTTGTACAAGGAGATTATGAGACTCTGGTATAGCCACCATAATTGAAATGACTTTTACACGAGGATCTTGCGCTTCGAGGTCTTCTACAACATAGTAATGAATTAGGTTTATTACCGCATCGTTTAAGGGCTCAAAAACTAGTAAGGGGACATGAGAGCCTAAGTCTTGATTGTATGGAATGCTTCCTTTTGGTGTTGTCAAAATAAGGTATATTGATGTTTGTAACGATTCCCTTCTCGTCTTATTTCCCAGAACACCATAAATACTGCTCTTAAATGGAAAGGCGGGTCCTGATTTTTTGGTCAAAGTGTTTGCCATCAGCTTGCCCTCACATTAATGGTTGTATGCGTATCAACTGCTGCCGCTTGATTTGGCGCTGTTGTTGGTGCCAGTCCTGCACTATGCACCGGCGCGATATAATTATGAGTGTGAGTATTATACAGAGATATCATTTCTTCATTACATAGCTTTTTGGCGTTGGCAGCGACGCCTAGCACGACTGCGGTGCTAAGTAGATTAAAAGCTCCTATCGCTGTGATCACAATGGCGGCTCCCGCGCTAAGAGTAATAGCAGCGAGAGCGGTTATGGTTAGGGTGAGGAGAGAGCTTATAGCCATTGCCCCCGTAGAGGTCAGTCCCATTGTTCCCGTAGTAGTGCTTGCCATAGGACCGACCGAACTATGCGTCATCTGACCAGCAGAGTTAAAGGAAGAGCCCTTTTTTGAGGAAGTAGATAGTTCTCCGAGTCCGTTGTCCAGAATTAGGCTGTTCCCGAGAGGAGATTTCAGGACAAAAGCCTTTGGGTCTGGAAGATAACTTGCTACATGCTCTGCTACAGAGTCTCCGGTTCCAAACCACCCCCCTAGCCATACTGGTAACCGGGGGTCACCACCCACAAAAGAAACCCAAACCCCGGCCCCTATTTCTGGGACAACGGCGATCCCCGAACTTTTACCTACAAGAGGTAAGCACGGTCGCGCCCAGGGCAAGTCTATTGTAGGAATCTTTTCCTCGCTCTCAGCCGGGCCAAATATTTGTGGAACCCGAACTTGGATTCTACACGCTTTTTCTGGGTCAATAATGCTTTCTACGATCCCAGGCCAGATTCCGTTAAATTCAGTCACTACAGCTCCTCAGATTCGAGCTCTACAGGCTCTTCTTTTATAACCCCACCGTCTGATATATACTGGTCTTGACTAATCACACGAGAGAAGTTTGCTCCCTGCGCGGGGTCATTGCCATAATGGAAAGTTCTTCGGTACCCGCCAATGAAAGTTGTCATACTCGGAGGTACAAAGCCTTCCCCGGTTTCCTTACCTGTCTCGTACTGATGTAGAGTTTCATATACAGGGTACTTTCCGTTCATGGATGACGTGGATCCGTCTGAGTCAACAGCTTTTATATCTATGATGCTACCTACCTGTAAGCTCATATCCCCTACCATGTTGGCGTGAAAAGCAAAGTATCTAGAGGTACGCTCCGTCCACTTATTTATTGCAGAGCTAGTAACTTCTATCGGGCTCTGTAAAGTGGAAAATTCTCTCCTAGAACCACTACCATACTTACGAGGCATCTTTCCTGCAAGTACCGGGAGAACGGTAGGAGACGGGATCACAGAGATCGATTGTTTGTTTTTTATATCAAATCCTAGAACCTGTAATAAAGAACCTCCTAAGTAATCGATCTCTCTCCCATAAAATTTAAACTTTATTTCTTCTACTCGGTCGTCTTGACTTCCAATACCAAAAGAACGAGAAACTGGATTCGAGTACTCTATCGCTTGGATATTTATCGTGTTATTATGCATCCTGACCCAAAGGGCCCTTTGTCCAGTAGAGGCTGTGACTTCTTTTATCACCTCGTTTAAAAATGTCCAGTCGTCTACTCCGAGCTGATACCAAGTTCCTATTCGATTTGTGGGAGAGACTTTTAAAGTAAGGCCATACCGATTTGCAATTTCGCGGAAGACGCTTTCCACCGGAACTCGGACGAAAGAGCGCCACCTGACTTTTTGTTTAAGAAGGTTCGAGAGACCATTCCCTTCTATTTTTATTACTGGGGTTTCTCCGTAGTAGAATAAGCTCGCTTCCCTAATTGTAATCATTCTCCATCCAGTACTTTGCTCTATATTATCTTGCACCTGAGAGATACGTAGAGAGAGGTTCCCACCTCCAAAAATCAGCTCTTCTTCTGAATTTATGCTTTCCGCTAATATTTCGATAGACCATGTAAGGTCTCCTGTAAGGAGAGACTCGTGCACAGAAAAAGCATACACTTTGTCCGTTATATCTAGTGGAGTCTCTTTTACAGGATAGGACTTCGCCAGTTCAATACTTACATTAGCTACTCTCGGCATCTCTTTGTTCCTGTACAGCGTCTCGAATGTTATCTAACTTAGGTATCGTAAGTTCTAGTCCTACGACAACTTCATCTACTACGTTCCGTATCTTATTTACAGAAGCAAGGGCCCACCACCAAGCACGATCCCCATATTCTAGAAAAGAAATAAAATCCAGTGCTCCTTCGTGTTCTTCTGATACAGTAAGTACTTTCTCATCCCCGTCCAGTTTGATCTCTGGCCTTTGCCACACACCAAAGTGTGTCTTACCTGCTCTCGTGTATAGTTTAGTCTTCTTCATACGGGAAGTAAAAGCTAAACGAATACGTACCTTTGCCATGAGGGCCTCCTAATCTTCTGGCTCAACGATGGACAGCTCTTCTAGACCCTCTGCATTTACTGGTACAAGGTCATCAAACTCAACGGCCCCGATAAAGATCCCAGCAACACCTCCGCTTGGGCTTTGGGTTTCCGGGCTACGCTTCATAGGCTTTTGAGAGATATCGTACCAGTCTAAATAAAAGGTGCTTAGTCGTTTTATACCGATTGAAACTGTTGCTTCAAAAGGCCGAGCACTTTCATGGTGGAACTTAGGCCCCCAACTGACTTCTACATTTTGTACTTGGCCGTCAATAGTCATAAATCGACCGTATGTTACTAATACTCTAGGAGGGCTCCCAGCGACCACAAACCTTTTATTTTTACTGGGTCGAGGAGTCCCGGGTCGGGGAAAACAGAGAGCTTCCAACCACCGCACTTTTGTTTCCATATTTTGGAGTTCAAAATCTAGGGCAACTCCTTGCTTTACTGCTTCTGTGGGTACCATCATATCTTCGCCCAGTGCCACATTCGCTAGGGTTGCGTTTATGTCTCTATGCAATCCTGCAACAAATTTAAGATTCAGTCGGAAAGGGGTGTAATCTCCTCCCTGGTAGTAAGCATAGGTTGCGTTAGTGGATCTTGTAGAACGGGACTGATATCTAACTGAGTACCCTTCTACAATCCTTTGAGGAAAGGATTCAAATAGAAGTTTTTCCGTCGGAGTTTCTTTTAAGGTAATGCTACACTGTATTGGAGGTCCTTGTTGTCCTGTCATAAATTATCCTACAAACCCAGCTAAACCAAAGTCGAGTGACATATCAGTACGTAGTGGAGAGGAAGCAGGAGGTTGATTCGCCCGGCGGCGGAGGGCATCACTTCCTTCAACCACTAGATTCTCTATCTTGTCGAGGGAATTAGAGATCCTTTCTCCATACTCTGTTTTTACGACTTTTGGAAATTGAGCGTTCATGCTCATAGGCTCAACAAATTGAGGGATTACCTCTGCCAAAACCTCTTTTTTTAGAGGGATTACTATTTCAGGCCCCGCTTCTCCTATCTCGGCAAGGAGAGGACTAGTCACGACACCACCTGAAGCTAGGCGCTGGATATCGATACCGGCCAGTTCTGCAATAGAACCTATGACAGGGAGATCAAATTCTAGGGCTTTTTTGACAGGATCGATCAAGTATTCATTAATGACCTCTTTTACTACATCCCAAGTAGAGAGGAAAGTGTCCATGATCGCTCCGAAAGCACCTTTCAAAGACCCTTTTATACTATTAAGACCTAGGAATTCTGTAATTTTGTTCCACATCGTAAACACGAAATTGAATATGCCTTCAAAAGCCGCAGACGAAGTGTCCGATAGCCAAGTGAAAAACCCGCCTATCCCATCCACTAAAGAGTTAAAGGTACCCAGGACGGTGTCCCCAAAGTTTTCAAAAGAGTAAATTAGGACATTGGAGATCAGATCCCCTATTAAGGTGAGCCCTTCAATGAGCTTTTTAAGCATAAATAGGACTGCCGGGGCTAGAAGTTTTGTCGCTATTATCCCTACCATTTTTATAAGTACTGCAATGACTGGTGCGAGAGATTTTATTAGCTTTGCAACCGTCTTGATCATTTCTTTGAGGGAAGGCATCAGCTCAGGAATCATTTCTAGAAGAGCTTCAATTAGGGGCATCGTTGCCATAACCAGTTCTTTTAAGACACCTCCTACCGATTCCCCTATCGTTTGTAAGAGTTCTCCTATAACCGGCATAAGAACTTTCATCGCTTTCATCACTGCCGGTAGTAGGTTATCAATGATGTTCTGGATCAGGGGGACTACTATTTTTGCCAGCTCTTTGAAAGCTGAACTAAGTGTGTTAAATAAAGGCATTATTAATGGAACGGCACTTTTCACAATTATCATCACAACGTCGAATACTGACTTGAGAACGTCGGTCAGGGTGCCGGTAATTGACTCCATCGTCTCCCCTAGGCCGGAACTCTTTGTAAGGATATTCTCAAACGCCTGATTTACCCATTGCATAGCACTCACCATCATTTCAAATAAGGGGGTGAGCAAGGTGACAAGCATTGGAGCTACTTTTTCTGCAAGCTTTGAAAACTCAATAGCGATGGGCTCTAGGGCTGCACCAAAAGAATCAGAAATAATGCTAAAAGCGCTCCCCAGGCCCAGTATCTGGCCCTTCGCGTTTGAAAAAAAAGATTTTATAAGGCCATAGGCGGCCGTTGCACCGACTACGACCAAACTTATTTTTGCTGCTTGCTTGACCTTTTTCATTATTCCGCCAAGCTTGGTCACTTCAAAAATATAATCCTTAGTCTTCTTAATGTTGTTCAGAATGGAGTCTTTTACGTCTCCAAATATTTTTAAGGTTCCAAGGATTGTGGACGTGGTTTTTTTGAACACGCCTTCGGCTGCACTTCCAAATGTTCCTAGCGCTTTACCCACGGTGCTTACGATTTTCGGTACCATCATCAGTGATGAAGTAAAACCTAAAACGGCGACTTTGCTGGCGTGCCATGCGCCGCTAATGGTTCCACTAATTGCTGGGTAGTTTTTCTTAAACTCGTTAGTGATGTCCTCTATTTTTGTTACCGAGTCCTGGTACACTGTAGTTACAACACCACTTACCTCTTTTACGAGCGGTCCGATATAGTCTTCCATGACTTCAGAGTAAGTGCTTTTTACGGTGTTAATGACTTCGGTGCCCGTCTCTTTAATGCTCGCATAAGCATCTTGAAAAGGCTCTATAATAGATTTCTGTATAGAGGATACGAGAGCAGGGTGATAGTCCAGAATTGAGTCTACGGTATTAGAAAACCAGGTTCTTAACTCAACAACACTTTCTTTTAGTGATTTGTTGATTACATCCGTACGGTACTCTTCTATCACCTTAGCTAAGACAGTTACTGATTCTTTGGTCTTTTCAATTACCATCTCAGTACTTTTCTTGACCGATTGAAGGATGTTTAAGGCTGCGGTTTCAATGTCGTCAAGCTTTTTCTCCATCGGCTTTGTGTCCTTCATCGTAAGGACTAGCTCGACTACATTTATTGAGCTGGCTGGCATGGCTTTGCCCTTTCTGTACCGAAAGCTATCGTCGCTTCTGGTTCTCTTTCTGCTTTTCTTCTATTTTCTTTTGGTACTCATTAAATCTGCGTATGAAGTCGTCGCGCTGCCACGGGACCATATCGGCCCATTCATGAAACGAGCGACCTCCCGGTACCATCATAGAAAACCGTTGTGAGCGAAGTTCTTCAAGACCCGGAACTAACTTGACGAAAAAAGTCTAAAGGCAACGGTACAGCGAAGTACGCGCCACAATGTGCACAAGTGATAGTGGGTTTTACATCGTAACCGGTTTCCCACTTTTCAAACTCTGTGCGAAGTACTCTTAAATCATACGCCAAGGCACCTCTGATCCACCTCATTTTTTCGAGGTCGTCCATGTTGCCTTGGTCTCCGATCATAATAATATGCTGGGCTAGGCTGTACGTGTGGGAAGGGTCTATCCCACTAAAGCCCTGTCTTGCTCGATGTTTCGATTCATACTCGCTAATTTTCGCCATATCACGCAAGCGGAGCATTTTAAAAGTAATAACTTCACCACATCTGGGCAGAGGTTCCGTCTTAAAGGGTTCTTTGTACCCGTCTTTGAGATCGCTCGCGTACGTGCAATCCAGATCTTTCAAGTCTTTCTGTACTTGCATCTGAGTCTTGCACTCTGGACATTTTGGAGTCATTGTTACAATAGACGAGTAGGAGAAGGCCAGTATGTTTAGCAAGAGTGCCATCCAGTCCGTTACCAGGAGCTCTTGAAAAGCAAACTCTGGTGGTAGCTTTACAAGTTGTTGGGTTACGTGCTGTAGAACAACCATTGTGTTGGGCCCGCCGTCTCCCGCGCTTGCCAAAATTTCTTCTTGTTGACCTCGGATGGGATAGATTAGTACTTCCCCATCAGGTATTTTTCCCTCGTAAAGTACCCCGTGGGACGGGAGCTTTACTGGGAGAGAAAGATGTTGTTGCTGCTGCGCTCGAACTTCAGAAGGAGCGGGCGCAGTAGCGGATTGTTTAAAATTGTTTTCCATTAAAACTTCCTTACACCTGTTTTAGAAATTATGTAGTAAGGGTACTAACTCCTTGGGCGATGCCTAAAGCGCCTGATGCCGTTTGAGCCAAATTACCAAGTTCTTCAAAGACGAAGTCTACGGAGAAATCCATTTTGATTTTTACGATACTCCCTTGGCCATAGTCGATAGAGGGGATATCTGGGTCTCCCATAGGGAAAATCCCTTTTAGAAAGTATGAAACACTCGTTATGGCGTTTGGACCAAATAGAACCATGTGCGCGTTTGTCTTTACCTGAGAAGGTGGGAGTCCTAATCCAGTCCTCTCGTCGTACACCAAGTCGAACCACTTGTGGAGTACTTCTCTCTGTCTTCCATCTATAAAATCGTTGAATTCGAGAGACAGGAGTCCTATAGCGTTTGGTCTGGAAGGATAGTTTATGACTCCGTTTATATAGTCAACACTCTCTTGATTTACCTTTCTTGGGGTTGGCATCGTGTAACTTGACAGACCCAGAATCAGGGCCTCCTTCCCACCTGGGATCAGTCCGTTTATGTGGAATTCGATCATTCCCATATTAGAAAGTTGGGGATTACCCCCACTGAGCCCCAGGCGCATTGCATTAAAATCGTAAGGTAACATAGCTTACTCCTAACCTATGGGAGCCACTTCAGAGAAATCGGAAGATACCGGCGTAAAGATCATCTGAAATTCGATGAACTCCGCCGCTTCAGTGAATTTTATGAATAGCTTGGCGATTACTTTCTTTTCGTTCTGGATAACATCCGGAGAGTTTGTTGTAGCGTCGCATACGATTCGATAATCGTAGATGCCCCGTTTTATCGCTATCGGGCTTATAATGTCATCAATTGCGGACCGAACCTCACGCCATAGGATTTCGTCGTTTAGCTCGAATGTAAATCTTCTTCCGGTTATGAGAAGAGAGTTAGCTATCAAGTTTGCTGTCCACCGTACATGTAATCGATCCGTAGCACTTGGAGAGCGTGCCATCGTTCTCTGACCAAACAGATATATTCCTTGCCCGACAAAGTCTACAAAGCTATTAATGACCTCGATGCGCGCGCCAACAAGTCCGTAGGTATTCGCTCTTTCACCTTCTGTTGGCGAGTACCGCAAGCTGGTTATATTCCCGACTTTTCCTCGACGCTGACCAGCAATGGGGTAGAAAGACTCGAACTGACGTTCTACTTTGGCGAGCAAGGCCATAATATCTCCTTCCCCCGGTTCCCGTACTTCGGCATCTGCATACTGGTCATAATAGTTTAACCAGGAGAAGGCGTTAAACGAATAGGAAGAGTTCACGTCGGCCAGGGGAGGGAATGGGACCTTTGCCGTTGGGACAGCTATTCCTCCAGGAGAGGGTGCATTGTACTCTCCATTGACAAAATCCCTGGCTTGGTATGTATGGTCAAAGTCTGGCAACGAGTAAAGCCATACGCATCTACGGAGTTCGCACAAGGCAACTCCTGGTTGCTGAATCTGCCTATAAGGCATGCCAGGGGCAGAGATAAAGTGCATCGGGACGGATTCCGGATTCGAGTAGAGTTGCAACCCAGTAAAAACAGGTCCGACTTGAGCGCCTATGACATCGTCAAAGCTAAAGGCCCCAGCCATACCGAGTTTCTGCCCGATGGCAGTGTCATACGCAATGTTTGGTTCTCCTAACACCCCTGTGGTTTCCAGACGTACGTATTCAGACCCATTCGTTTCGTCGTTTACCGTATCGATGAGTTCTTGAAGAGTTCGTAGTCTATCAAAAGTTTCTACCGCGACCGCGCCGAATCCATCGTTAAACATTACTCGGAAGCGATACCACTGCGTTCCAGGAGATTCCTCAGGGCTGCTAGGAGATTTATCTATCCAAGTAAAGATGCCGTCGGTAAGTACGTCATACTCATTCCCTAACGGACCAGCACCTATGCTTGTGGTGTGAAATATAATGGAATCGTAAAAGATCTGAATGGGGAACCCGAGAGCCGGGGCACTCGAAAAAGTGACTGAATACGCCCCAGTAAGGTAGTCAATTGTCCCAGAGCCGCCTGCTCCAGAGAGACCTCCTATTCCATCGTCTGTAAGAGAGACTCCAATAGCATACAGGACAGACACTGAACCCGCTTTTACCGGATACTCTTCCAATGTTCCTTCAAAAGTTACTTTTACATTGTCTCCGAATTCTGCTACGGTGACATGTCGAAACACGCCTTCAATGGCTCCGCCGTCTTCTCTCGCAGGGGAATGATCTCCTGACGGAGTTAAAGTGTATACCAGAGTCCAGGCTCCGGTCTGGTAATTAATTGTACCCGCTACTCGGTCTCCGGTAAGGACACCCGACCCATCATCTTCGACTACGATTTTAAAAGACGCTAGGACATCTTCCAGGTTTTTTATGTTTGCGGAAAAGGAGAAGCTCAAGGCTCCAGTAGCATAGTTTATGGTTCCAGGACCTGAGAGATCCCCTTCCAAATTGCCATCTTCATCGTCGGTGACGGTCATAATTCCATTTAAGATGTCTCGGGTCGTAATGACAAGGCTTCCAGGAACTATCTTTGTTGCTGGGGTCATTGCTATCGCAGCAAAACTCCCGTCCCCTTTGTCTATTACGTCGTTTCTTGAGTCTTGGATTGTAAGAGTATCCGGTTGCACCCCATTGCGAGAGATTGTACCAGAGTCGGATGATTCTGCCGAGCTTGAGCTTCCAAGTACTTCATAGGTACCCGCCTGGTAAGACACATTTACAGGAGTCGTAGGAGCCACGTTAAAAGAAACGGACCATTCTCCTGTTTTGTAATCTACTTTTCCAGTTCCACCACCACCACCTGTTAAGGTGCCGTCCGCATTGTCGGTAAAGGTTTCCGTAGCGTCGTTTATTACTAGCGACCCTGGCGCTATCGGTCGGCCTTCGTTTTGGGAGTAAGCTTGCCCTGTGCCAGTGTATGAGTATGACCAGGAGTTCTGTGCTGAGGCACCCCCTGTGCTGGAGTCTTCCGACTTTGTTGAAGCAAAAGCGCCGTCGTCTCCTGTCTCGAGTACCATAGGTACAAATTGAGCGATGGTATCGTCTACTGTAGAGTCAGGAAGAGTATTTCCTGCGTCTTCATGGATAGTCACCGTGATGTAGTTTGAGTTATTATTTATCGTATTTTCTGCGTTTCCGTTGGTCAGGTTATCGAAGCGCTCGACTACTCGATCTTGAAAGAGTACGATAAGATTGTACGAGGATGCCGGGTTTCCGTTTAGAGAAATATTTATTTTGATCTCTCCGTTTGCCCAGCTTCCTGGAGACGCAGCTTCTATGCGTATGAGAGGTATTACCTCCCCTCCGACTTCTTTTTCTTGCTCAACATACGCTGTCGATAAGAGGGTCCCGGCTATCCTGACATAGCTCAGTTGGTTTCCGTACCGAATGTAGCGTATTGCTGCCCTAATTCCGTGCTGGCCGTCTACCGGCCTGCCGTGGAAATTAACGAGGTTCCCCTCGTCGGTGAACTGATTTCTCTGATTGATCTTCCCCTTTGTGGCAGGACCGATACCACCAATAATGGCGTTACTTCCCGCAGGGAGATAGGCAGCTAAATCAAATTCTTTTACGGTCGCACCTGGTGCTGGCATGTGCTCTCTCCTATTAAGATAACGGTATGGTTACCGTAACGATTTCTTCTTCAGAGTCTTTCTCAAAAAGCTGATATTCAAGGCTCTGTGCAATCGGGACAGCGTACGGTTGAAAGGGTATCCATCCGTACAGTTCTCCGCTAAGCGTGAAACGTAATTCTCTTTGGTTTAGACCAGAGTCTTCTAAAGAACTATTATCTACAAGACCTTGAACAGTTAGGCGAAGCTGGCGCTGGCCCAATATTTTAGCAAACTCAAACACTTCGTTTGGTGGCAAATACCACTTAGGGTCCGCGTAGTCTACGTCAACCCATGCTTGGTCTAAAGGAAAAAGAGTATAGTACTGAAATTCTACATGTCTGCTTTGCTCCTGACTGGAAAAGTAGAAGTTTATTTCCATAGGAGCCTTTACTGCCCGCGGGTTGCGCACTGCGAATCCATATCCAGCCTCGGTCTGCATAGCGAAATTTCGATGTAATCCCGGATTAGTAAGCTCAGGGTCCCGGATAAACGGTTCTAGATTTACCGCAATAAAAGGGTAAGGGAGAGCCGTCTCTCCACATGCCTGACTTATTTTCAAGTCCTTATTTTCCTTAAGCCACTCTTTTACTTGAGCGTGCGCACGGTCCGCGCCTGCTACGACGATAGGGATAATGCTTCCCTGCCATCGTAGCTGTTGAAAGAACCGTACAAGCGCGTCATCGTAAAGGTTTAGCATAAAGGTTTACACGAACGCCGCGTGGACCTCCTGTGTTACTGCTTCGTTTCCGCCAGAAGTTTCCCAGGAACCGTCGGTATCTACATCTACCGATATCTCGTCACCAGCGGCGACGTCGTAGTTTGTGGTCCCGTAAGCTACGTTAGCGTATGCTTTGATCGTATCGGTATCGTCCAATATCAAATCCAGCCCGGTCGGTGTAATGTCTGTCCCGTTCTTTTGGATCTTGGTATCCAGAATTCCTCCGGAGCGGGCCGAGCTACTTTGTAGAACGGAAGTGACCAAGTACCCTGCTCGCGGCATAACGGCGACAAGCCTTTTACCGCTAAGGTACGTGTTGAGGTTTGTCTGAGACTGTCCCATACCCCCGTCTCGAGAGAAGGAGTAGATGGCGGGCAGTTTTGCTGCATCGCTCCTGGTCAGAAAGAAGTTGGTGGCGTCCGGAGTGTTTTGAACGGCTGCGTGCTGACTGGAAGTCAAGTGATAATACTCGTTGGTAGTCCCGCCTTGCAATCCGGAAGTGTTGTTGTGTGAAACGGTGGACCCGAACTTTACCCAATCAGTGCCGTTAAAGACGTACATCAAATCCTCGTCTTCAATCCAGGTCGCCATACCCTCATCTGCTACTGTTTCATCGAAAGTGGTCCCATTGTATGTATATATCTTATTTGACTTGGTATGAGTTCCTGCATCTCCATTTACGATAGTACCCGTGTCTTTATGAATATACCGATCACCATTTGAGGAAGCTGCACCACCATCCCAGGAACCTGTAGATTCCGTATACAACTTATCCTCATCAGTGTTTAGACACTTCTCGCCCGAAGCGGGTGCCCCTGTGGGAGCGCCTGCGTCCGTTTTGACGTAGTCTATTGAGTGGTCAACGGACTCTTGCCAATCTATTCCGGAAACTATTCCGTCTACGTACGTTTTGTCTGCCGCCGGGTTTGACGCACTAATCGCATTCGGGGCCGCCGCAACGCCTGCCGCCTGATCCGTAGTCAGTACTCGGCTATCGTCGTCGTCCACAAATTTGTTGGTAACGCTTGGGGCCGTCCCGGACGTACCCGCCAAAGCGGCCTTTTGATCCGTACTCGGGAATCTTGCGTCGTCTCCGGCGGCTACGGTACTTGCTGAAGAACCTACATCCCCGTTGGAATTCAGGTTCTCATATGTGACGCCTGTTGCAGTGATAAATGTACTGTCATGTGCTCCGTTTCCGTGAGAAGTCGGAGTACGCGCATCGGTCAACCTGGAGTCGTCGTTAAGTACTACGGGGTTGGCTCCGGACGCGCCGGATATACCTGCTTTTTCATCACCCGAAGGGATATTGGACGGGTCTATAACTGTATCTGGTTCCATGTGCCCGTCTAGTAAACGATATACGGTAACATTGGCCATAAACTGTTTCTCCTATAGTGGGTAAAGGACGGACATCCGACTCATTAAATCCACTGGTTCAGGAACCAATAAATTATCTGTAGCCAACTGTGCCCCTAAAAGGTCGCCCTCATTAAATGCAAATGCTAGATCGACATCAATCGAAGCATAGTGCCCCTGAGGATTTGTATTATCTAGTGTAAGATTTAGGCTCGGGTCAAGAACCGGAGCCCCATTAATTGTTGGAACTATAGTAATTATTCCCGACGTGCGGGCTATATTCAATTGTGCTGTCATAGCAATGAGGTACCCGTTTTGGGCAGCTCGCTTTCCAGGAGCAATTCCTACATAGGGGTACATATTCTTTACCTGACTTTGCAGAACTTTCCAGTGTGCAAAGTCGAAGCTATCGTAAGCATCCCCTATGCTTATGACAATAGGCAAGGTGATAAATACGGTTGCCATCAAGTTTACCAACGTAGGCAGAGATGCAAGGTTTCCGTAAGCGCGTAGTCCGACGCGATCCCCTTGATTTGCTTTGTAAGCCGGATTTGAACTGGTCAGGCGCGCCGTCCGAAAGTCTGTACCGGGAATAAAAACAGTGTTAAGCTCGCTAGAGGCTATAATATCGCTGCCGTTTATCGTTGGTATAATCGTTATTGAGCCCGCAGTCAGCGCGGGCTCAATAGTGATAGAAACCATGACAAGTTCCCCTGTCGCCGGTACGACAGCATCCTGAACAATCCCGGTTATTTCGCTAATTTCTATACCGATGGGGGATATTGTCGATAATCCGTGATAAGAGTACTCTACTTCTTTTAGCATCTGAGGAAGAGTAGAGGCAATCTTTTGCCAGCCTAAAGGGCCTCCGATCCAAACACCAAAATTAGGCCCTATAGTTGTAACATAAAGAATGCGGCCGTAATCTTCCGGAAGGAAAGTCGGGAGTACCGCTACCTGTTCCAGGCCAAAGTTACGTGCTTGGTGTTTGCTAAAATCATTTTGTCCTGTAAAGAGCATCGTTTACCCCTACCTACGGTTGCGTTTCTTGAAATTCTTCCGTACCTTCGTTCCAATACCAGTCTTGCTCTTCTATTCTAATAGGAAGAATGCAACATCTATATACACTCTGTTCCACCTCTCCATCAAAAGTGGACTCGCTTTCAAAGTCTACAAAACCGCATCTGAGTAGCTTCTTTGTTTCCTTATTTATTACAAAGTTTGGCATTATAGTTCCTCTGAGTACCCTAAAATGAACAAGTCCGCACGCCCCACTGTGACATAGTATTGGATCTCTTCGTTAGTTCCCTTAGGGATATCATCTATTAAAGCGTCTGTCTCTGAAGCGTAAATAAGAGCGGGAGAGACTCCATTCGGGCGAAAATAAGCAAATTCCTGTGCAGGGCTCCGGTGCTTAAAAGCTGCCCGAACATTTTTGGCTGTAGGAGGGACAAAAGTTCTCGTAGAGATGTTACTGTATGAGGGCGAGTTTCCACCTACCAGGGCTGCAAGTGTTGTCGCCATATTTTCCAAATATCTTACGAAACGAAGGGAACCTCCCCATGAGACCAGTGACAGAAAGGAAGAGTTAGCTTGGTACCGAAGTGCGCCAATACGGCGTTTATAACTCCCGGGCGGTAAAGTTGGAGAAGTGCTGCTTGTCGAAAGTATTCCAGAGCCTTCGCTATCTTCTCCACGTGTAAGCCAAAGATAGTACCAAGTTGAAGCTACAGGACTCCCTGTGTCCAAATCGGTAGTCAAACCCAAAGTAAGCGTAGAAGATATTTTTATGGGCCTCGTATTCGTATCGTCTATGCACACTCCGGGAGAGACTTCTACCTGGTTAGGGGGAAGGGATTTAAAATCCAAACCCCTAACGAGTCTGTAGTCAAGCAATGAAACTCCACACGAAAAGCTAAAGTGCGTCATCGTAGCATTATCCTAACGGTACCGAAAATTTTACGAGAACAAAGCCAGTTCCTGTCGCTGGGGTATTTGAAATCGTTGTCCTTACGGCGAGGGCACTGCCTCCCCAACCCGTATCCTGAGGTATAATATACCTTCCTGCGGCTTGCAGATTGATGTCGTTATTGGAAGACCCAAAGATAAGGTCGTCGTCGGTACTATTTCCTACTTTTAAGGAAGACCCACCACTATAAGTATCCACAACCTCCACTTCAGCAGAGAGTATTCTAGCATTTTCCGGTATCTGTTCCGTTGAGTCTTGAGAGGGAGAGTTGTCGATGGGGTACCGAATTACTCTTATTGACCCAACGGTATTCCCAATGTCTCCAATCTTTATCCAGCTTCCGCCTTCCTCATCCCATGTATAGATACTGTTTGCGGTAAAAGATATGGTTCCGCCTGTTAGCGCTTGTGTGACTGAAATCGCCTGCCCGTTTTTCTTAGGAATGATTGTCATTAGTCCGGAGCTACTACCATCGTCGTATAAGAGATCGCCTTCTACGGCCCCGTTACCAAAAGTCGTAACGACGAGGAATCCTGATGTTCCTGTATTGCTCGGAATAGCCGTAGATGTATCTGCCTGACGACTTATAATGATTATCCCTAAAGCAGCGTCCACATACCGCTTTGTCGATAAGTCATCATCGACTAGAGGATCCTTAGCGCGAATATTAATAAATGCGGTATCGTCCAGAGTTTTGAATGCGAGAACACCGGAAATATTCTTTACTAGAATACCAAGGGCGTGTATTCCGAACTTCCATGCAGTGCCAATAAACCCGCTTACTTTAATACTTTCATCTGCCATGTCTTATCCTTCTAAGAACAATGTAATTCTTCCCGCACCGGCAGGACCACCCGTGAAATACAAGATCAGGTTTTCATCTACTTCGCTTATTCGATAGGGATAGAAGATGTAAACTCCAAGTTTGGCAAGCTGAACATCGTTTAGTTCAATAATCTCTTCTGGGTTCGCAGAGAACCCTAAAGACATTTTTACTCCACCAGGGTACGCTTCATACACTCGAACGGCAACATTTCGTAGTGTATCTCCTACTTCAAGTCTCGTTATTATCGTAGTTGTCGTATACCCGGGTGGAAATGGTATCTCCTCTTTGTCCTTACCAATGAGAATCTCTACAGCCCGCCTCGTCATGAACTCGTTGAACTCACTCGGATCTAAAGCATAGTCTGCTGCATCCTTTTGCCTCGGAGTTAAAATCGCATCAGTTGTTCGCTCGCGCTGTGGAAGTTTCATAGCATCCTTTTAACTTAGCGCAGCAATCGATTTTCGTAGCGCTTCTGCGTTCGCTGCTTTTCCTACTTTTGCAAACGCTTCCTGTAGCATTATATACGCTGGTCTCCAATGGGGTCGCGCTGGCATCTTTATCGTGACCATGTGATTTTTGTTACCAAAAAGCGGGACCGTATATGCTCCCGTTCCATACTCTAAAAGCAGTGCAAGCTGATTTAAACGAATCCCCGTCGCTTTATGCACTCTGTTTGCCATTGTCACAACATAGGTTACCCCTGCTTTTGGGTCGAGTCTCGTTCGGACTACGATCCCTCTCAGATAGTCTCCTGTGGAAATAAATGTGCGAACATCTAGCTTTTTTCTTACCTTTCTCCTTTGGTAGTCCTCGCTTAGAGGAACTACTTTAAAAGGTATCCTTTCGATAGTCGCTGGGTCTGAATCTCTTGGTGGTATCGCTATTGTTTTCCTGAGCTTTACCGGATCACTTTCAGACAACTTCTGCTCTGAGGGTTCTGGGAGCTCTCTGTGTGTAGGGCCTGACAGACGCTTTACAATCATCCTTCCGCCAAGAGGGCTCTGAGCGAGAATCTTGTCAATTAGTAAGTCTTTTATACCATAGGCCATTATTCTAAGCTGAACTGCGGTTGCTTCGATAAAAAACTTTTTGAAAGTACCTAAAAACAAAGGACTTTTTTTTAAGGGAAGCTTTCTTCGTCCAATGTAAACGGTTCCAGTAATTTCTACGTTAGCCATTTCGGAGTCTCCACATGAGGGTCGGATTTTAGAACTGCCAGGGGTCTCTCTGGGTCAGTACTGTCTCCTCTTAGTAGCTTCGCTTCACCTTCCCAAACGATGAATCGCTGTAGGGGCTCGTAGTACCCATTACCAGCACCTGTAGTGTCTCCTATCGAGTACAAACTAAAGTTCCATTGGTACACATCTCCGGACCTTGGCAAATAGAATTGAAAAGGGAGCTTTGGGTCGTCTACATTAAAAAGCTCTCCTAATCGAATACACTCTGCAATATCTATCCGAAACGTGTGATTTACCCCTTCATCCACTGCTGCCGGTGTCAACTCCTTTTTCGGCTTCTCATGAACAATATGCAAAAAGGACGGTACCGGAGTATCAAATTTCTTTTTTAGTGTCGCAGTTTCTCGAAATACCGGAACCACTCCGCTAATATCCTTCCTAAACCGCCAAAAATGCTTGGGTGTTATATTCCTCCTGGCCGCATGAAGCTGTGTCCTTATTATGTGCTCAATTAAATGGTCGTTACGATACCTCCAGGGAACCGCACTACTTGTAAAAATATCAACTAATTTCTTAGCCGGGGAAGATGTCATGCGACGTCTGTTCTCCAAATGCCATTGTCACCAAGTACAAGACGACTGCGATAGTAGCTTCTAAAGCACCTAATCGCCTTGTTATCGCTTCTCGGGTTCCAGAGGCTATGATGTCTGCCGCTCCCGTGACCGTTGACCAAACTGTTTTGCTCCCAAAAAGTAGAGTCATTATTGAACGGAGAGTCCCAATGACTGCACTACCTAGAGCGACTTGGGCGCATGCTAAGATATACCTCTTTTTATGTCGTTGCTCGGTACTCATATCCTCTATTTCTTCTGCGCGAATAGAGCTAGGTGCAAGCCAATCAAGTGATCGTGCTAAGGCGGCAGACTCTTGATCTTTATATGTTCTGCGAAAATAGTTATAAGTAGGGAACCCTTTTCGTCCACGATCTATTTGATCATAGGCTACTTTTAATCGGATCATAAAAGATTCTAGTTTACGAAGGATAAAGTTCTTGTCCGGAGCTTTGGGGATCCTTTTCGGTATAAAGAGCTTTTTCATAAAATCGAGGGACCACCGGCGTACCCCCTCATCTATCTGTGACGAGGTAGAGTCAAAAATCTCATTCCAGTAGCAGGCGCGAGAATAGTGAGGAGTCCCCCATAGGTCTTCACAAAGACGATTCGTTATGTCAAATAGCGCGGCTGAAGATGTAGGATACATCTTAGGTAACGCTCTTATCACTTTCGGGTCGGACTCGGTCATCTCCAGCTTGGCGATCCAAGCATAAAATGAACGACCCAAAGCTAAGTCTTTTGCCATTATTTTCCTCCAGGAGCGATCCTTAGTTTTCCATCAACGCCAAATATGCTTATGAGAAAATCGGTCGTGGCGGTATTCGTATAGCATTACGCTCCAGCTTCGATACTAAATTCTCTACCGCTTTTTCCCCCTCTGCTTGTAGCTGTTGTGCATCTAATTTAACAGAACCCTGGGAAGCTGGGATATCTCCGTACTTACGAAGTATCCTGGCAGCGATCTTTTTGGCATGGCCGACAGCCCCTTCCAGGAAATCGTACTCTTGGTCAAAACGGATTGCTTCCACTTTTAGGGGGACAAGTAGGAGTGCTGTAACAAGCTGGTAAGACAGCGGAGACTCTGAATTTATGAATAGAGTGCGCGTAGGTTCATCCCACTTCCATACAAGCTGTAGCCCAAGCATACTGTTATAGCGGTCGTCTGCGACCTGCATTTGATACAGCTTGCGGGGTTGCCTTAGGTTATGAAACCCGTATTGTGTTGCCAGGTAAAACGGTTTTGTATATCTGATGTCCGTCCGCTTATTCTTGACATCAACTACGCGGACGCCTACCTCTTCATCTGAGAGGTCAAACTGCGCATCACCTGATACTTGGCCGAGAGGCCGCCAGCGCCAAACGGGTTTGGATTTATTGAAGAGAATCAGAGTTTGCCATATTGCATGGTCGATCCGGTCTACTGTAAGCTCTACATTCCATTCAACCCCGCCTAGCGACTGAACTATCCTGTTACGCCATTCTGCCAGAGTCTTCGGGTGCGCCCATGTTTTGGGCTGTTCAGTCACTTGGTTTACCTTCTACCCTTCATTGCCTCTCGCTCGCTTTCCGGAGATTTCTTTGACCAGGCATCTTTTACCCACTCTTCACATCTATCTCCGGTTCGCTCCAGACGGCATCTTTCCAATTCTTCCAGGTACGACTTCTCCAGTTGACAGCAGAGCTGCAATCCCTGTATTTTGTGCTTGGTAACCATCTTTTTATAATATCGGCCTTGGACGCGATCTCCGCGTAAGAGCCTTTCACTGGAATTTCTATGAGTTCCTTTAGGAAGGAGCCAGGGGCGGGCTACTGTGTTTATGATAATGTCTTCTTCTACCAGATCGGGGTCGGTTTGGTACATCTCAGGATTGTCTTCCTGCTCCTCTTCTGTGTTTTCTAATACAGAGGTCGCCACCTCTTGCGGATCTTCCTTCTTTTTCTTCGGTTTAGCTTTCGCTTTAGCCATGAATTTCTCCTTTGATCTTGTTTCAACTATGGGCCGCCCGAAGGCGGCCGTCTACTTTTAGAAAACGAATCCTGTTCTACAGGTTGATGACCTTAACGGTTCCCATCATCTCGCTGTTGATGACGTGGATGACATATTCGGTCAACAGTGCGGTGTCTTTGTGGAATCCTTTCACGTGGATAGGGGCTTTGTACAGCGGGATATACATCCCTATCATTGCGGCTGTATTCAGGATGTCTCCGCCGCGGTAGGTGAGCACTGCGGAACCCGGCGCGAAGGTCGGATCTGCGATACAGGTAATACCGTGATTGACCAGTACGCCGGCTTTTTTCGGACCGGCCAGCGCATCGGTTTGCCCGGGCGCGCCTTCTCCCTGAAAACCTCTGGTATATTGAAACAGAAACCAGATGTCGGGCGAGAAGACACATACGTTAGGACGCACGCGCTGGGTATTCTGCCAGATCTCGTGTTGCAGGCGGGTGAGCATGATGCCGAAGCTATCGATGTGCTCCTGGTACGAGATTCCGGGAGGAGTGGTGTTGTCGAATACCATCGATCCGCCGGAGGCTACTTTGTAAAGGTGGTTGACAACGTGCTTGAACTTTTCCGCCATTATTATTTTTGCCCCTGCGTCCAGAATGGTGGGCTCGGCATCTATGCCCCAATCGTTGAGCAAGTCGAAGACGCTTTGCTGTGACCACTCGGTGGCAATAGCGCGAGCTCTGGCTTCCACGGTAATAGAGCGCAAAGAGATCCCGTATTTGGGAAGCTCTGTGGATGCTTCCACATTGTAGACGTAGCTGGTAGTCACAGATCCGGTAGTGTTCGCACTGAACTTCAAAGAGATCTCGCCGGTGATGTAATTGATAGTGTTTGTGATGCCACCTCCGGGGGTACCCACATTTCCTACCAGGTTTCCGTTTCGGTCGTCACGAACGACCAGGTTGCCATCGGTGATTTCCACGCTTCCGGGGATCACTGGGCGGTACTCGGCGGGTACGGAGTAATCGGTAGTTCCGGCCGGTCCGACGGGTTCTTCAAATATCTTCTCGCTACTTTGATGGTCGGTCCCGATGAACCCGCGTAGCGCATCGAACATCCGGGTTCCGCCTGGCAGATTACCTTTGGAGCTTTCGGTCTGGATGTCCATGTAGTGCAGTTTTCCGGTACGGCTTTGGAGTGGCTGCTCGCTTATTACCTGATCGGTCAGATCGTCGGCGTGGGAAGCGCTGATGAGTGCCAGGCCGGTTTTGATCCATTTGGGCAGGTCGGCGCGGCTGGTCTCATACAGCTTCGCCATACCTTGTTCCCGTCTGACAAAGTTTTCGCAGCAAATGGCAGTCCTTGTTTCCAGAAGCGGGTCAGGGTCACTTCCCAAAACTTCCATCACGTTGATGGGTTTTTTGATATTCATAGATTTCGAGGTAAACTCCCGATAGTGCTCTACGAGCGCCTGATTGGAGTCAATAAATTGCTCCACGGTGAAAGGAGTGTCCTCTTGGACGTTTTTCGATTTTAACATAGTATCCTCCAACGGAACAGTTTTACTATTTACGCTTTTGCCTCTCGCGCCTTTCGCGCTCGGTGCTTTGCTAAACGGGACATGGAACTCTTATTTTTTGGCGTTGGCGTTCCGTCGGAGACGGGTGCCTTGGGGACGAATGATTCTTTTAAATCAGAGGGGCCCGGAGTTTGGAAGTTTCGACTATCGCTAGTCCCTTCCCTTAAGGGTGTCCGTGTTTGGGACTCGACTTTTCGAGAGGAAAAACGGCGCGTACCCTTATCTTTTGGTACCTCTGTCTTTTCACTTAAAGCAGTCAAGAACTCTTTTACCATCTCATGCAAAGAAGGTATGCTACGATTTCGTTTGAGCATTTTCTCCATACATTTTAGTTCCGGATGCTCTCTTGTAATTTCTGCTGTCTCGAAGCGAATAATCTCGCTTTCGAACATTATTTGAGTCTCGTGATTTAAAGTACGGAGGTTGGTATTCTCCCCCTCCACAACGGAGAGCCTCTGTCTCAGTTTTCGGTTCTCTTCACGAAGCTCTTTCTCAAATTGTTTCCTCGCTTGGCGGACCGACACCGACTCGGTCACCGGGACTTCCGGAGCTGCAATAGCGGCTGCGGATGCCTTCGGCGTTTCTTTGGGTGGTTCGGCCTCTGATTTTGGCATAGTGCCATCACCAGCGAGCAGGAACGTACGGTTGACACACTCTTTTGCTTTTTTAGTGTCTCCGTCCAGCTCTATCTTTATCATAACTTTTGCTTCCTCCCAATATACGTCGATAGCTTTGATAGTAATCCCGGAGCTTTCCAGGTCTCCTTGAAGTACGGTTGTCATCGTACTAAGGTCTTCGCCAGGACGAAATACATTTACTTTTTTCTTGATCGGTTCTGCCAGGCGCTCAAAGTCTACGTTACATTCGATACTGTGGCATGTCTTTGCTGGTGACACAGGTATCTCCGAGTAGGATCCCTCCGTCTTTTCAATAACCGGTTCTTTGGGAACTTCAGGATCGCTTACCTCTACTTCTTGTTTTGCTTCATTAGAAACTTGATCGGGTTTCTCGCGTAAACACCCCTTTCCGCTCCCTCCATATAATTCTTTTTTCGCAGAAATTGTTTCCTGGAGGATTGTAAGAGCTTTCTTTGAAGCGTCGCTATCAAAACTCTTAGCAAAAAATCTCAGATCATTTAGCCGGGCTTCCCATAAATGGTCCCACTTTTCTGCTTTCAGGGCCTCTTCTTGAAGTGCCGGTGCCTGTACAGAGAAGATGGCTTTCGCCGTATCTGCTTTAATGATGCTCTTATCAAGACCTTTCATCTCTTCTAACAAGCTCTCATGAAGATAAGCCCCGGGCGTACTCGGTTCCGATACCAAATCGAAGCTCTCCGGCATAAAGTCTTCTTGAACTTCATCAATTCCGCTACTGTTTCGTTGCACACTTCCATGAGCTCTGCTGGATATTCCAATCGATAGGCCGTCCTTAAAAAAGGATTGGGCTTTTACCCCTACGAGGTTGCTAAGGGTCTCCATTGTGCCCCAAACTTCTCCGTTTTCTCGAAGACTTACGTTCGTTATCACAATGGCCGCCATATTCAAGTCTGGCTTCCCATCTTTTGGGTGTTCTAAGTTCCCGTAGACGCGACGCTCTTGAAGCATCTTATTGAATTCAGAACCTGGTCGGCAATGCTTTTCCCATACACTACGAGGGTAGATACGGTTGTTTCTGTTTACGACGTCGCAGTGCTGGAATTTTCCAGTTACGCATAGCCTGCCGTCGGGCAATTCCTTGACGCTCTCGGTGAGCTGCGGCGTAAGCGTTATTGAATCGAGAAGGAGTTGTCTTACCATTGTCTTCTACCTCCATGACAATACATTCTCCCGTGTTAGTGTAGGCTACAGCTCCGTGCATCTTTATAAAGTCGAGCAGGCGTAGCCCATTCTTTCGCTTTATCAGGTAGTGCATGTCTGTTGCACTATCTAAATTTATTATATAGGTATGGCTGTCCTCAAACCCGTCAGTCGGTATCTGTAACGTTACTTTACTAGGGTTTTTACTGGGTTCATAATGAAAGCACACTACCGGAAATAGCGATAAGTTTGGGAGCCTAACTTTAACCATTGCCGTGTTCCCATGTTACATCATATTGCCCACGATCCTCTCCTTCAGAAGAGTGCTCGTAAGCAATAGTCACATTTCCTACGGTGGGCACGTGGTCTGCCACAAAACGAACTACTACCTCTCCAGTCGCGTAGTTGATAGAGGTTTCTTCCTCTATCAAGACGTCCGGAGTCAAAGTCGTAAATTTTCCGAGTCCGTTGTCCCTTACCAGATCTGTTTTTGCTCCTCCGGCGTCTTCAAAAGTCACTTTTATCGAACAGGGGCAGGGGAGTTTCGTCAACTTTTTGCTAAAAACGACCGTTGAACCGTCCGACGCTCCTAAAATTTCGGCGGAAATGAGAGTATCGTATACCCTGCGCAGACGAAAAAGGTTTTCTTTTAGGAAATTGGACCCTGAAGCGTAAATGATAAAGGAAGCTTCTACTTGTTCTTTAGGAATGGTAATAATTGTGCCGGATATCAGGCTTGTGTCGCCAACGAGAACCATCAATGTATCGAGCCAGGTTAAACCAGCAAAGGATTTCCGGTTTTTTTGAGCCGTACTGTCCCACTGAAGAAGTTTTCCTCCGATTCCTTCGGTTTCATAGGCTACCATACCACTATCTGTAAAGGGTATCGGGGGAGCTGCCCTTTCAAGTTTTAAACGGCCTCCAGAAGGTATCGTAGCTCTGATGAGCTTCGCCGTTACTATAAGGGGCTCAAACCCGACTACCGGAAACAACATCTTTTCTTTCTGGAACATGTCCGAGAATATAGAATACGGTTGATTTGTAGGCAATCGGGTTTGCTTGTACAATTTTTCTATCATAGTGCTCTCCTACGGGACTACATAGTCAGTTTGACCAACCTTATATAGCAAGTCATCTAACATCATCACCAAAAACGGAAGATGTATTAGGGTAAACCCGAACAGTCCGATACCTCCGGTAAACAAAACGAGGCTGCCAAGGCCCGCAAGAGACCTTGTGATCCCATAAACGACATAGAGCAGTACCCACTTTTGAAAAAACTCTGTAAAGGACAGTACCTGGTCGTCGCCGCCTCGCATGGACTCGTTCTTTTGTATGTATTTATTAATGATCGCTGTCGAGGGGTTCGGGATCTTCTCCCGTAATCTACGAAAGACTTCTTCAGCGTCGTTGTGCCCCAATTTAGGGACATCCATCGTCCTAGATACCTCATTTGCCCTAACTTTTAGGCCGGGAAGTTCACGTTTTACAGAGAGAACCAGCTCTTTTTGGTCTTTAGAGAACCAAGCAATGGCTTTTGCGGTCATACCGGTAGAGGTTTTATACAAGTATTTTAAGAAATCGTGGATAAATCCCTCATTTACCTGAATTTTCCGTAGGGTTAAGCGCAGCTCCCTCTCATTTAAGAAGGAGCTGCACTTTTTTCTGAGCTTAAAATATGCGGCCTTGTTCGAGTTTTCTTGGTTAGAGTATAGTAACCGGACTACCTCTTGGTACCCTGGAAGTTCATACAAATTTAGTCCCATTTTTTCAGCTCTTAATTGTTATGGTACGGAAATCCTGTAATCTCACCCTTTTCGTGCGGCAACTTGATCGGGGAATCGTCACCGATATAACTGGTTATCAACCCTACGGTCGTATTCGCTTGATCCGATGCCGTTTTTTTACCGAAGAATCCCCATTCCAGCTCATCACGAACATCCTCGGTGTAGTCCTGGGCGCGGTCCGGAAATAAAATAATGGATCGGGCACCACCCCCTGCTACCAGGCCAAAAGTGATCGCAGGAGTAAAAGCGGTCCAGTCTGTATGCTGGAAGTCGGCTTCTACGGTAGTCAGGGTAACCGCTTTTACGAAGGTGAAATCGAAGATTCCAGTCTCGTACTCGATCTTTCCGACTTCTACCGGGTACGCGGGCCCCGCCGGTCCATCTGTCTGCCACAGGACTCCGTCTCCGTTAGTGTCCTGAACCTTCTGGGGGACACCGACATTGGCGTCTACTATGGTCACGGATATCGGCTTTATCCTCTTCTTGGTAAGAGGTCCACGAAACCTGTCGGAAGCGGCTACCCGTAGGGGCTCGATATTTTCTGCGGGAATGGTGTACTGGACACCCCTCTTTTTCAAAGTAATGGTAACGTTACCCTTACCCTTGTTTGACATACTGAATTTTACGATCTTCATGAAACCGTCTTTGTTCACGCGGGCAAGGCACACATCTTCGGTGGAGTGGACTCCGAGGCGAACCAGTTCGGCTTCTTTGGTTTGGAATTCTGCGTGTCCAATAGGCATATTGAATCACTCCTTTTAAATCGGTTGTATAATAGCGTTGTTCTGCCTTACGACAGACACAAGCAAAGGAACATTACCCTGTGCGAACAGGGCGAGCAAACGTTTATTCGACACTACGATTTGCCCACTAGCTTGCAATGGGTTAATCGATTGCGAAGACCCTACTACGTCAGTCCACGTAGTACCATCATCCGACTCCTTCCATATAATTCCGACGGAAAGGGTCGCGCTCAGGTTTTCCACTACTAGATACGGAGGTATCGTACTAACATTGTACAGTTGCAAGATGACGTCCGTAATAGCGGGTGCTTGCAACGGTATAGATTCCACTTTAAACATTGCAGCTCCTTACAGGTCTAATTCTTCTTTTATTATATCTATGACCTGGCTTACTATTACCCCAGGAAGCCCCTTACATTCAGCCAGTACTAATCTACCCAATTTTGATCGATGCTCCTTACGGAAAACGTCTTCCAGATCGTACTTACTCATCAGGCTCTTTGCCACAGATTCTGCTTTGACTTCCTCAGAGGGAACCTTTTTCTCTGCTGGTGCTTCAGCAGGGGGAGCTTTCGCTGGAGAGGCACTATCTGGGGCTGGCCCCCCCGGTTTTGGCTTAACGGTCTCAGATTTCGGAGCCTCTTCTGCCGGGGGCTCCACAGGTTCTGCGGGCTCCCCCTCTATTGGGGGTTCCGCATTCGGAATCTCTGCATCTTCAAGGGATGCGTCCGGAAACTCTTTTGTGAAGGTATCGTGCGCTCCAGAGAGCTGATCCATTACGTCTCTAAGCTCGGTAATGGTCTCCTTTACTTCTTTAGACAAAGGTTCTAACGCTTTTATAGTCTGTTTTCCACCATCTCCTATACCTACCAGAGAGCTTAACTTCCCAGCAATCCCTTCAAAGTCGATCAGAGCTTTTTGTGCCACTTTTAAAATAGCCATTCCGTCTGAGAATGCTAACGCGGCCTCATTACCTTCTGTTCCTTCTGGTACTTCCAGTTGTTCACACACAGGTTTGTAAGGGTTTATGATCGTTCGGGTTCTCATTTCCACGAAGTAGGCAACAGCCTCATTGAGAGATGCTGATAGTCGCTTACGCCCCTCCTTATTAATCCGCTGCAAAGGAAAGACCGTAGCGCCTCCGACTGTATACCCTCCGTGGCTCTTAACAAACGTTTCGTCTATTTCTTTGGTAGTATATGCTACCAGGTACTGAGCCTGTTCTTCGATTTTCATCTTAGGAACTTTGTTCATCGGGACCGCAAAGACCCGGCTGTACAGGCGGCGCTTCGCAATCTTGTCAAGGGGAACACCTCGACGCATTTCCTGCAAGCACGAGTTCAAATCGGACCCGTTAGGTAAAAGACGAAGTCTTCCTAAAGGAAGTTTCTCTACCGACCCGTTAATTAAAACTTCACAGACGTTTCCTCGTCTCTTATAGAGGTATGATTCGTACGCATCTAAAGACTCTTCATCAGGAACATCCATATTCACGTCTACGACCAGGGGTGCCTCTTGAGGCATCACTTCTGGTTCCATGTCCATCTCTACCTCGAGAGGGGCTGGTGCGAGACCGGGCTCATCCGGAGTATCATCGTTTATTATCGCAGTAGAGGCGTCAACGGAGGGGTCTGAGGAGAGGTCGTCGGGAAGTAGAACCCCTCCTAACACAGCATCAGCGGCGATATCTACCGGAGTTGTGGAAATTGAGGGATCTACTGCTTGGATTTCTTCAATTGCTGCCACAGTTACCAGAGCCGGAGTCTCTACCGGTAAAATCTCGTGGGCCCTTTGCTGTAACATGTCGGGGTCACCGGCTACAAGGTACTCATTGAACACCGGGTCCTTCACTAAGGTGGCTTTTACGGCTCCAACGTTCTCTGGGTTGTCCTCTGCGGTGATTTCACCCGTTACGGAGGCCACTTTGTCCATCACTTGGACCTCGTCGGCCCCAATCATCACCTCCTCCGCTTCTTCTTCCGGAGGTATGGTGGGGTCGGACGGCTCTACCTCGATAGGTTCCTCTACAGAAACCGGATAAGGTGGCGGAGATTGGCTCATCACAGTAATCCCGGCCAGGTCTTCTTGCTCGAGCAAGTATTCTCCCATCGAGCTCATGTTTCTTGCCTGGGATATGGCGAATCCAACTTCGGCTGGAGAGTACATTCTTGCTTCTGGAATTCTAAGGGCCTCATGAAGAGCGAAGTGTCGCTGACCAAAAGCCAAGTGTTGAACAAAGGTATCACTTTCCAAAAGAAGGGGTACCAGAGGGTGTATTGTGGCCCTACGAACAGCCTCTATCAAGTGAAGTAGCCCAGCTCTCTGCACAGGGGCTCCCACTCCCAATTCACGAAGCATCAAATAGTGCCTCTCTTGAAGATGGAAGCTCCGACCTTTCGGTTTCGCTCCGCTGCTTAGCCCTACTTTGAGTCCGTATAGACGTTTAAGGTTGCTTTCTATGAGAGTCGCTACCGCATTGTGGCTTTCCTGCTTCTTTTTCTTTTTTTCTTCCTCGTCTTCAGGGGTCTCCTCTTCCTCCTCAGGTTCCCCCTCCGGGGTTTCCGAAGGACTTTCTTTAGGTTCAGGTTTTTGTTCCTCTGCGGGTGCCTCTGCGGGTGCCTCTGCGGGTGCCTCTGCCGGAGCCTCCGCAGGCTTTTCTTCAGACGGTTCCTCTGCCGGTGCCCCCGCAGGTTTCTCCTCTTCTGGTACTTCCTCGGACGGTGCCTCTGCCGGCGCACCTTCAGGCTTCTCTTCCGAAGGAGTCTCTACTTCCTCTTCTTTTGGAGCGGCGTCGCCGGTGCCGGACTGAATCTGATCTGCAACATTGTGCAGTATCGAGCCAACTACCTGCTTTGCCGCTTCCTTGGTAAGAATGTGCCCGTCTGGTAACTGTATTTCTCCTGGTTTCGGACTCTCATCACCGGAGGTTTTGTTCGTAGGTACCATTTCGGTAGGCTTCTCCGGAGGTTCTTTTCCTCCGGTTACTTTCGGATCAGGAGGAGACGGGGTTCCCCCCTCTTCTTCCTCGATGATCCTTCCTTGAACTATTCGATCATAGCTCTCGTTTGGAAACAGGTGCTTAAACTTCATTGCGAATTTGGCTCTGAAGTCTTCGGCTGTGATACCAGACAAGTGAAGAAAGTGCTCCATTGAGATATAGAAATAGTGGATCTTTTGCTGCGGGGCTTCTCCGCGTTTTACTGCTCGTTCGGAGAACACTCTCCGACAGCACCACATGAACTTTTGCAAGTCTAAAAAGACGACTTCTATTTCCCAACCCAGCTCGAACGACGTTTTCACCCGGGAACCGTTTATATCTTTCAAAGGAGACAGCTCGTCGTAGCTCTTTGGTTTCTCTCTTGCCGAGTACACTTTTCCTTTAGCCCCCCGCTCTTTAAACGTAAAGACTGAAACATCCTGAGAAAGAGTCCTCAAGACGCGAAAGTGACCCGAGAAGAACCTTGCAGTGCTGCCGGTTAAACGAAAGTGAAGTTCTTTTATCGCTTGGCTACGATCTTTCCCTGGAAGGTATTCGTTTGCGAGCCATTCCATGAAGTCCAGGTTGTCGAGCATACCGAAAGCGTAAGCGATACCTTTAAAAAACTGTTTAAAAGACCACTCTTGCAAAAGCCGGGACTCGACTAAAGCATAATCTCCTGAATAATTCCCTTGGAAGTCTCCTCCCGATATCTCAGAGACATTAAAGCTAGTGCTACTGCTAAGAGCATTCGTCAAAGTATCTTTTTTAATTTCGTGCATATCTTCAGGAAAAGAGTCAAAGTCATTGAAGTTTTCTACTATCCTAGATAACTCGGCCTCGGCCTCTCCATCCTCTTTCATTTCTAAACGAAGGACGTACGCCCAGGTATTGTCGATGGGAAGAGAGGCTATATAGTCCTCTAAAAAAAGGTTTATATAGTAAGCCGGTTGGGTCGGGGTCGCTCTTCTATCAGAGAATTTAAAAAACTCCAGAGGCTCCATACCATAAAAAGCATATTTTAAATACGCGATAGGATCTGGTATTTTAGCGTCTTCTCCCTCTTCCCTAATTTCTATCGCGAGATCCATAGGATCATAGTCAAAAGCAACAGCATTTAACTCGTCTGCTTGTTTAAAATCGTTGTAAACATCGTTCCTTACTGAGATCTTTTTAATTAGGGAATCAAGAGTCTGGCCGTCGATCTGTTTTCCGTATACTAAAGCGGTCACTTTCTTAGCCATCTCTATAGAGAGATCCGTTCGGTTCCTTCCCTGTAGCTGGACATTTTCATTATTTAGGATTTTAAGAATTATGGATTTCCATTGTTCTTCTTTTTGTGGAAAAACTTCTGAGGACAGGTGTTCTACATCTACAAGCGCTATGATGTCTGACCGCATTTGTACCCCCAAAGCGCTGGCTACTTTACTCCTTGTCTTCATAATTCCTGACAATAGACGAGCATGTTTTTTGAGCTTAGGAGTTACTGTTTTAGCTACGAGATTTCCGGTCTTCATATCCTGAATAATTGTATCCAGTGCTTCTACTTCCTTTTCTGCGTTCAATCTGGCCGCGTCTATCTTTTCTTCTGTGTCCTTAGCAAGCGTAACTATTGCTTGACGAGCCACTTCCATTTCTTTTTGCTTATTATGACGATCTGTCTCTGCCGAAGAAAGTATTTCTCTTTCTTTTTGTTCTAAATCTTTTATCTTTTGTGCGCCAAGCTCTTGTTTCTTTCTAATATCGGCTGCCATTGTAGAACTGTCATGCGTTAGGAATAATTTTGAGCTTTTATAGAAGTCAGCATAGACATCGTCCATCTCAGCTCCCTCAAAGTCGGCCTCGGTCAAAGGGATTTCTTCTTCGCTAAGATGGACTTGCGTTTCAACTAGAGAAAATATGTCATCTGCCATTGGAAGGGGGTTTATCTTTTCCTCTCTAAGGGCCTTATCGTACCCCTCCGGAGAAAAAGAGTAGCGAATATGTTTCTCTACTTCATCCGCTCCGTACATCTCACAAAGGTTGTACAGCAAACGGGGTCCTATGTTCTTCCCCAAATTCAAGATTACGGGTATGTCTCCCTTTCCTTCCATGACCATTCGGTTCGTATTGAACGGATGCAAGGATCCTACCAGCGCTCTGATAGTTCTCTTATGCGGGGCCGGGCAGCGCTTATACACTTTTCGTAAGCCCGAGTTCTCTTCCAGGGCCTTAAGGAAAGCGCTCTCGTCTAGGATAGTATCTTCGGTGATTTCCTGAGACGATTTAAAAAAAGTGCAGTATACTTGACCTGCAAGGTGCCATAAACTATTTATACTCTTCATATTTATCCCTCGTTACCAATTGCTTGAAGGGCGGCGTCCACATTTACCTCTTGGGCAATATCTTGCATAACTCCTTGCCCCTTCTTGGCTATTATTCCTTCGGGATCCTGCTCCACTGGCTGTCCTACTTCAGCATTGGATACCTGCACAGTGGTGTCCGATAACTTACTTACTTCGATAACCCACCAGTCCGAGTCTTGATCCTCTGGTGTTGCGATCAGCGTAGTTTGCGGATAAGCCTCTCGAAGGATTCCCACCGTTGTCTCTATCTCGTCGGGCTCCAAGATAGGATCAAAGAACAGGTAGATACCTCCGTCCTCTTCTATTGCAACGTCCTGTAGGGCGTCCAGAAGATCGAGTATTACCAGTTTTTGTATCAAATGATCGAGCATATCATCTGCCGTTTGTTGATACACGAACACCCGCTCATTTAAAGGGTCTGGAAAGTGTATGATTACTACGCTTGGTGAGAAGTCTTCTGTTACGTCTGACTTTACCTGTACGCCAGAGACAGGCAAGTTGAGACCGGCGACCGCCGACTGGTAATCTAAAAGGGCCTTGTCATAGAACCCAGAGATAGTAAGGTGCTTGTCTCCAAAATCGTATTTTAAGGCAACATTCTTTTCTTGCCAGTATACTACGATAGATGCTGGATAGGTAAGTTTCACTCGTATTGAAAACTCATTGCGCATCAGCTCTGTTCTTTTAAAGTACGAAAGGATTATTTGTTCCAGGGCCTGGGCCATTCGTGCGATTAAAGGGGTCTCTCCGAAGAAAAGAATCCGGAGAGATTTAGCGTACGAGCCGTAAATAGAGACAGGGAGCGCTTCAATGTCAGAGATATAGGTGTCCAAGCGCTTGTTCGCGTCTGCTATGTCTCCGCGAATTTCTTGTGGGAGCTGCATAAACATTTGGTAAGGAGACTCGCCAGCGTCTATACCGCTCTTTATAGGCTCAGGATGTTTTTTTATCTTTACGTTTAGGTCCATGAACTCCTGATCCCCAGTCTCAGGCTCTAATACTGGAACATGCAAGTTTACTCCTGGAGAGTCCTGTTGCAGCTTTCCATATATTTGATGGGCACTCTGAAATATCGAAAAAGGGTCTATCATAGTATCCTCTTGTAAAGGGCGTGCACTTGACCCCAATCAGGGGAAAAGACTTTTTGGTAGCCCTCTCTTAGTACAATGATTCTGCTCTGGTAAGGACCGGACAGCACAAGAACCTCACTTTTTCCAGTAGAGGTTTTCCGATTGCTAATCCGTGTGCCCGGCAAAAGCTTTACCACTTCATCCGGATTTTCATTTGTGTAGCCAAAGACTGCTTTCTCTAAACGTGTTCCACCTTCTCCACCGGAAGAAACCTGTTCTCCTAAGGCCGCTATCGCAGCTTCTTCTTCTTCCTTACTCTTATCTAGCTTCTGTGAAAGTTCCGTATTTAGTTGGTCCACCTGGTCAAGCTTGTTTTCTGGGTTGTCTTTTTGAACTACCCTTATTTTTTGGCCTATTTCTGTTTTGAGTTCGTCCCGGGCAGAGGCGCTTCGATCAACTATTTTTTGAACTTCCTCACTCTCAGACTCGAAAAGAGTATAGTTTTCTTTTTGAACTCTGATACGATGTCCTTCGGTAAGGGAAGAAACGATAATCTCTCTTGACAAAGATTTGTACGATGGGGCATCATTGTACACGCGCAAAGCCGCCTGGTGTGAAAAGTTCATTCTCATCTCTCGGCTTACTTCCCGGATGATGGCTCCCACTTGTCCCTCTGATAATAAGTAGTCGAACCCAGCGAGCACTACTTCTTCTATCCCAGAAGGCCCTGTTTGGATAAAGGCCCCTCCGTGAAGATATTCTCTCGCAATGGGGCTACTCGTCAAACGAACGGTCTCATCTATGCCTAAAGCTATCGATAGGTCTCCTCCATCGAACTCTGCGAACGACCCACGGTTGGAACCGGTAAGGACTTCTGCTTCAATAACCCATTGCCTCACCACCAAATTTGGGAAATCTGCCGCCGTCAAACTCTCTATTTTTATACGAGTTCCTTGAGAGACCCTTGTTGCTGGCCATTTTTTACTACCTACCGAGGTTATATCTCTCCTGAGAGTGTAGACGCTTCCACTTCTAATGCGAGATTCTAGGACCTTACTAGGGTTCTTCATCTCAAAAAAGAAGATACGGCCCGAGGTATAGGGTGTTCCATCTGAGAATAGGCGCAAGGAGTTTTCCGCCTCTTTGATATGCCGCATCTGCGAGTACCCTTCCGAAGTCGGTTGATACATCCCTTTTGAGCGATGTAAAAGCGTCCCAAGACTCTTATGTAGCCTCGGTGACTGCGGGCTATTCTTATGCCAAGCAGTAGCTTTCTTCTGAGCTTTCTTTCGCTGCAAAATCTTTCTCACCGAAGTCAGGTTAGTAGCGAGGCCGCCGCTCCGATTTTTCTTAGAAATAATTTTTAGCCGGAGTTTGTCAATCTTGTCCTTTCGCTCTTCCCCTTTTCCTTTAAATCGGAACCCGCCGATAGCGCGACGGTGGTCACCAGATTTTCTAGGATTAAGAACCGAGCTCGGAATTGTCTGCGCGAGCCACATACCTTCACAAATAAGCGTCTGTTCTGAGAACTCTACTGACTCTTCATGGGAGAGGTACTGGCGGGCGTACCCGTAGGATTCTACAATAATTTCTCGCTGCCTAGCTTCCGATAGATCATCATCTTCTACCAGGTGAGGGAGCCAGGTCGGGTACGAAATCTTTAGCTTGCGTGCCGTACGAACCGTTTCTGAGAGCCCCTCTTCGGTAATAACCAACTCCGGGTATAAACCCACAGCTTTTGCTCCAACAAATGCCCAGCTTACATCCTTTTTGAAAGTGCGAAGAGCCGTCTCATACATCCGTACTATATTTTTCGTCGGTACCAGATTCTTTGGAAAGTTAATGAAGTATAGGCTTTCGACAAGTTCTTGCTCTAGTCCGAACTTCTGAAGCTCCATCAAAAGAGGGTGCGCGGCGAAACGAAGTAGATCTGCTTTCACTCCCAGTTTGGTCAACTCGTGGGAGGCTGTTACTTGTGGCCTCTGAGTAAGAAAAGTCTCGCATAAGCGCTCGTAGTACTCAGTGACAGAGTCTTGTGCCACGGTAAACAGGCTTTTACTGCAAGAGGGGCACTTTACCGGGTACCTTCCGCGGTATTTTGGAATCCTCAAGCCGCACTCGCATGTTAGTTTGATATTTGCTTTTCCTAAAAGATGGTTTGCCATACCGTGTGAAATCACTACATGGGCCACTATACCATCCTCCCTTTTCCTATATTGACTAGGCTCGGGTAATAGTCCCAGATACTACTGCTCTTTTTGCTGTTCCTAAATACTCCGTGGTAAAGCCCAACCTCTCCATCACCTTTACGGCGCGCGCCAATAAAGTTGCCCTCTTCGCACATTAAAAAGACTTCGTTTTGTTTTGTCTTGCTAAACAAGAAAGGGACGTCTGCCTCGCTAATTGATCCCAGCTTCTGAGTAAAAGCGGGTTCCTCTTTTAAACAGGTAACCAGCCGTCCAGATCTTAGAACTTGTGGAGATCGACCAAGGGACGGCTTTCTTTCCATCAAAGCGCAATCGGCCTCTGAATTCATCTTTTCTTTAATATAAGAAGATATGTAGTAAGCTCGGTTCTCGAATGCTCTTCCAACGGTGCCTCCAAGATTGTACGAGCAGGGAACATCTACAATTATGTCCCGTTTATTTTCCAATACACAGGAGATAACGGCCCCGGCCTCTATAAGAGCAGCCTTCATAAGAGCTACCTGTGCTTCGCTTAAATCAAAGGGGAAGGAAAACCGGACTTCCTGGTACCCATCAATAGTGTCCGGAGGAAAAGAGGGTGCGCTTTTGTATGTAATCTCTCGGAGGTCTTTAAGTGGGAAAAAGCCGATGTCTACAAGGGCGTCGTTTATGTCGGCGCGTACCAGAGCTACTTCTGGGAGAAGGCGAGCGCACCACTCACGAAGTTCTTTTTTCTTCTTTTTCTTTTTATGCTTATCATACCCTTCTCGAATTCTTGCACGAATCATAAAAAAGGGAGTATCTTTTTTTGTCGTAGGTAAGGAGGAGAATGTAATAATGTCAGCAGGGAGGTCTGAACCGTGGAAGACACTTTCCACTTTATTTCTGAAGTGAGCGTCTACATTTTCTGTTATTCGATACTGCCCGTCTACGGGAACAACTCCAATACTCTCCGGAAGTTTTTCTCTACCAACATATTTTTTATCTAAGGGGTCCTCTGTAAACCCGTTCTCTTTTAATTTCTCGATTATTTTCGGTAGGACATCAGTCTGTGTCGTATAGAAGGATACGTCCCCGCTTTCGTCCAGACCTTCTATCTCGCCTTCGAGAAATTTTTCTTTGGAAAGGGCTTCTTTTAGCAGAGCCTTCACTTTTCTATGAAGGCCATAGTCTGCGAGGCACACTGCCGGTGTTTTATCTAACTGCCCCCGGATGATATAACACTGCCCGTAGGATTCATCTATTATTCTGACATGTTCTGTCTCTTGATAATATTGGAATGTCATACCATTTCCTTTACCAGGTTTCCTTCTAATGTCTCAATTTGGGAGAGATACTCTGCCGGTATTACACTATCGATCCCATCCCAAGAGCCTGTCCTTGGTTCGACTCTTATAAATTGCCCTTTTATCCAACGAGGCTTACCAAACCCTATAAACTTGAACGGAGCCAGTGGCTTTAGTGTCCCTCTCTCTTGCGGATCAGATGCTTTAATGATCGGGGCCTCTACCCGTATTCGGTAAAACTCTCCTTTTACCAGGAATCCTATACCAGAACTTGGAAAGTCGTTTGGTAGCTTAATCCGATTAGGTTGGAGTTCCTTAAACTGCCATTTTTGTTTTACCCAGGTCCCAAATCTGTTTAGGTTTACTAAGGCCATGTGCCCTGTACCGATAAGAGCGACGCCTAGTCCTAAAGCGATGGCAACGGTCACTTCTGGATGCGTAAATCCCTTCTCAAGAGCGTATGGGTTCACCATCAATGCATCTTGAAAAGCAAGCCAAGAACTCTGCAATCCGTGCCAAACTAAATCTCTCATGAACTCTAGTTGGTCCATCAGAGGTGCTTGCCGAGTAACACTTGATGGGAGGCCCTCGTTCAAAGATTCGAGGACTGAATCTACTTTTTCTTTTGAGACTCCCATCTCTTCGGCTACCACACCGGCTGCCTTGTGTATCTCAGACTTTGTGGGCTTTCTGGGCAAAACCGTTTGTACCAGATCTATCATTTCCTGATACTGCGGCTTTGACGCCTGCTGATTTATTTCTCGTTCTGTCGGAGTTTTTCGAGAGAGCCTCACAGATTCGCGCACGTAATGTCGAAACGATGACAGACCTCCTTGAAAAAGAGACTCTTCCAGGGCAACCCACTCAGAATTAACGGTCAGAGGACTAAAAGTTTCGTTTTTTTTTGATACCGAAACTGGAACTGCCCCAGTAGCCTCTACCAAAGACTTTGCTTCTTCTGAAGATTTTCCATCATAAAAGTGAGCATGGTCTTCCCAGATGCCGTAGGTTGAAGTAGACATTTGGACGACATGCTTCCCGGTCTTTTCTCCATTCGTTTTCTCTGAGAGGACTCGATACCGACGCCCTTGGACAAGCTCTTTTAGAACTACACCGCCGTGTTTGTTCACCATAGTTTCGACTTGGTGTGTCCCTAAGAATTGAATATCATACTCTTCTTCAAGTCGGGCCCCCTTAAGAGGGTTCTCGCCTGCACCTTCTTGAAGTGATTTAGGAACGGCGTCACTTAAGCGCTGCGCGATACGTGCTTGGTGCCTGATCCCTCCTTCACCGATAAAAAACTTCTTTGCCATTCTGTTCTACCTTAGAAAGCAAGCCAGGCGAGGTCGTACAGTGCTAGAACTGCGACTACCTGTGAGTACAAATATTTTATTAAAGAGGCCACTATTGGTATCTTCGACATCCCGACAAAGATAATTAAGAAGCTCAGCGTGAGAAGCGCGTACAGAAGCGCCGTGTAATCCTCTTTTGACGTCTCATTTGAGGTGCCTATATTAAATATATATGTGTCTATGTTTGCGTCTGGATCCTCTTTTTGAACTCGGCTCTTCCACCATCGGTCCCGTAACCAACCGAAGCGCTTCTCCATCCACTTTGTGTAGATTCCCCAGAACCAGGACGGTATTCTTAAAGGAGAGGTAAGTACTGAGACAATGCCCTCTTCAAGGTCACTTGTGATTTTACCTGCGCGCTCTTTCGCTTCTAAATCCCGATCCAGGTTTGCTATCTCCCTATGAATGTTACTCGGGTTTCTCATTAGATGGTTTGTTTGTTCTACTGCATCGTTTGAATAGCGGGTGAACAGGTCTTGTATCCTTCTCCACCAGTCATCAAAAATCGATTCCATTACTGCCATCTGGGTATTGTCGTGTCTTTTAGGAGTGAGTAGATCACCACGGGGGATTCCATACTTTGTTTGGAGGGCCTCATATCTGTCTTGGTACTCTTTGACCAGTGCTTGCTCAACTTCTTGGTGTTCGGCATTTACCATTTCGCGTGCTGAGATCTCTTCTATTTCTAGCTCTGCCATTCTTGCCTTTGTGGCTCCGGTTTTTCTCGCTTGAAATTCCTCCATTGCGCGAGAGAACTCATCGCTTAAAGACATCCTTTCCCTTTCAAAGGACTCTTTTATAGAGTATTTAGACTTTATCTTTATTTCCCGGACTGCACGGTCTTGATCGAGCTGTTTCAATGCGGCGTCTAACTCTGTGGGTTCTGTTGTGGCCTGTTTGTCAGATAACTGCTCTTGATACCATTGAGTGAGATCGTTCATCTCGCTACCGAACCCCTTTAGATTTATAGGCGCTGGCATCGCTAAATTCATGACTTACTCCCTAAGAGTATTTGAACCTACATAGCTGATAGTCCGCTGATTTCAACGTCATTCTAGGGGCCACGATCATAAAACCCTTGCTCGCTGCAAAGGCTCTATTCTCTATACTCCGCTCTATGACGACGTCCTCACGAAACTTCCACGAGTTATCAGTTACTTGTACCAGAGATCCCTGGTTCATTAGATCTCGAACTGGTACTCTATAAAAGTGTGCTTCTGTTATCGGCGGGGCTAAAAAATGGCCCGGCATTTCCTTTACGCTAAAGCTTTTTCCAGACGACAAGCTTTCTGCATTTATCTGTTTTACGAGAGGAATCGGTTCCCAGCCTACTCCATTGTCTGCATATGCGGCTACCCATAGAACTACATTGCTTCCGCCGTGGAAGACGTTTTCCGCTTGAATTCCCTGGACACCGTTAAACAAGGCACCGATCTCATCCCCCTTAACCCTTACGGTCAAATCGTTTTCAGAGCGGTACGGAACGTCTTCTTCCAAAGTATTCAATCGGTCTATCGTCTCTCCGTCCACCCTTACGATAGACAGTTTCCACTTAGGATCCCAGCCCCCGCCGGGAGTCCACATAGACTCTAACATTCCACCAACCCAAGATAGAGCTTTGTGTTCCCCACGGTACCCAAACCCGAGACGAAAGAAAAAGCCAGAAAGGCTTTCATTATAATATTGTAATGGGTCAGAAAAGATGATGGATAAGTCGGCGTCCGTACCCTCAAGAGACCCCGGTGATGCCAGTAAACCGCGTCGGTCTACTTGCGAACCCAGTACCTCTTCGGTGTACTTAAAAACACCTAGTCCACCTTGTGCATAATAATATGTGTCTGGATCTGGTTCGTTTACTATTGAAGAGACTCCTGTGTCAACTCGGAGAATGCTTACACCAATGTCGGATGGAAATCCTTCACCGTCAGGTATCTCAGAGAAGTCAAAGGACAATTCATTAGCCATTGAACCTGCCTTTCGTTTAATACGATATATATATATTGATGCAAGATTATTTTTATCCGTGAATAGTCCGTTTGTCAAGAAGTAAATCTTAAAAGCGTTTGCTCTAGTTACTTATTAAACAGGAAGTTATGTTTAACGTGTAACAGGTACACAGCGCTCTCCTTTATAAACCCGAACTTTTTCTGTTGCATTTTACTTTACAAAAAAGTAATCTGTGTGATAGGCTTACTATATAGGAGGACTTGTATGTTCGTATCAATAGATGTTATTGCAGAACAGCTTGATATCACGCATGTCTCTATCTGGCGTTGGGCTAAGGAAGCAGGACTAGTTTCTAAGCGACAGAAGCGCGGGCAGGGAAGGCAGAAGATACCGTATCGAGCTTTCATAAATTTTCTGGTCGAACAAAAAAAGGTACCCTTTGCACATGTGGAGAGAGGGGCTTATATGGAGAAGCGCCCCGGGCGATCACCCGATGTAAAGGACTCCAAGTCAGTAACGGTAATGTAACAGAAAAAAGTTTTTAAAAGTAGAAAAAACTTGAGATTTCTCTTGCAGAACTGTTACTTGTGTGTTACACTTATAGTAGAAGGATGAAAGAAACACACCTTCTACGCTCCTTGTCGCAAGTTTGGACCTCGCCTGGGCAGCCCATTTGGGAAAGACGGCGGGACAAACCCAACCTTACGGTGAGGATGAGGGTTCCTGACAGTCCTTAACTCTCTGTCAGAGCGCCCAAAAGAGCAAGCCCCGCGCACTTGACTCAGCAAAGGAGCCTGAGCCCAGTGAAGTTGACGCTCTGAAGGGTCGCCATCGTGCGAGTCGCAGGTCTAGGTGACGAAACCTGCGGAGAAAGATTCCCGGCTAAAGACCTCGGAAACGAGGCTGCTGATGAGACAGCCGAAAGAAGTGAGACCGGCTGGGTCAGAAAGCAGGCGTGGCAATAGGCGAAGTGGTCGCTGGCAAGAACCCAAGCGGGAAACCGACAGCAAACTCACGACCGTTATAGTAGCCGAGGGGCACCACCCCTTCCCCCGATAACCTGGGTGCGAAAGCATACACAGGAAAGGGAACCCCGAAAGGGGGGTCAGACCGGAGCATTCAAAAAGTTACCGGTAGCGCATCAAGAACTCCCAAGGGTCGCCTTGGGGCCGACAGGAACGAAAGTTCTGAGGATAAGCGAGCGATAGTCAAAGTGGTATGACTGCTCGCCCAAGACCGAGCCGGGCGCAGCCGCCAACGGACATTAGCCCAATTAGCCGTTGGTCCCTAGAAGGGCGTAAGGGGTCATCAATAAGGAAGGTGTGTGTATTTTTCCTTCACTCCAAATAACAAATCAAATATGGGTCGCTCAACGGCCCACATACCAAAAAACCTCAGGTCGCTAAGTGCGGCCTTTTTTTTATAAACAGTACCCAGCCAGGACTGCTCAGTGCAGTCGGTAAGGTGACAGGCGGCTGTGGCGAAGGTCACTACCTCGCTTCCGGGCTCCCATGTGGTGCCCCGCTTAGTCTTTCGGTTCGATTCCGGCCCTGGCTATCATTTATTCCTACTACTTTTGAGGAGCTTGTTATGGTAATTATCACATTGATTTGTGCCTACTACTTTGGTTTAACATTCTGGCACACGATAGGAGTTCTCTCTCTTATAGAGTGCCTAGATTGTTTTCTCAAATGGATTACAAGAACTGAACAAGGAGAGGAGAGTACTGCTCACTCTGTGTGACGGGTAAGGGGGGTTCGTAACCCCCAGTGAGCATCATTTATTTTTTAAGTCTGGTTTTCAAAACAAGGAGTAATACCATGCTTACCGCTATTATAATATTTCAGACTGTCGTATTTGTTTCTTGCCCTTTTATTCTTTGCAGCGCCGTGCTGTACAAAGTTATGGAGTTGTCATGAAAAAGATAATAATGGGAAATCGTGAGCTTTCTCAAGCACTTGCTGTAGGACTCATTGAAAAAAACATCTCTTTTTCATGGAACAAGAATACCTTTACCCTTCAGACGAAAAGGAAAACAAGGGTGATTGCGGAAATAATTTCAGAAATAAGTGATCAACAGCCGATCACTATCGAATATTAAAAGCCTCGCGCCGGTGAAACTCCGGCCCTGGTTATCAATTACGCGCCCCTCCAGTGCTGGGGTGCTGCGAGAAAATACCAGCACTAAGCCAGAACGGAGGTCTTTGAAGGTCCGTTCCTACGAAGACGGCAAGTGAGTCCGCAGGTCGGGTTGTCGAGTACGCTTTGCCCGAGTAGAAAAATCCGACAACCTAACCTGCGGGTATGGCAAGAAGCTCGGTTTTTGGTGCTGAGCCGCCCGTGTTGAACGGGAGAATAAAAGTCAGCGCTTAAAATGCCCGGACAATTTAGCAAAACCGGGAACCCGTTAGTATCGGAGCTTACGAGGTCGCTTTCTCGTACCGGTGCAAGGGGAGGGTCAGAAGGAAGCCTGGCCCGATAAACACAGTTTCCATCAACAACCTGGGATAAAAGCGGTGGCACCCGCAAGCCCCAGAGTGAGTAGGTCAAGTTCACTCCAGCGTAGACGCCGATGGCACTAGCGTATCTTAGTCGCAAGCCTATACGGACGGCACTCTCCGGTTCGACTCCGGGCTACGTTGCCATTTAGCCCCAACCCACGGTTCACACGGGATGTGCGCTATGGGCTGGGGCTCTTTTTTTTTGTTTACTACATGTTCTGACACCTCGGGGGGAATCAAAACCTGGAAACTCCCCGAAGAGTATGTCCGAGAAGGCTACTACGATGAGAAGGAGAAGGAGAATGAAGATGAGTAAGCACAACGCAAATCACCCTGGCATGATAAACACTGCCTTTTGTTTAGGTGTCATGGGCTACAAAGCCAAACCGAGAGCCTGGTATAAAGCTGCGGCCCTGTGGTGCAAGGAGCAAGAAAAGGATATTATTGGGGCCGCCGTCGTGGTGGTCTCCTATCTTATCTGTGCCGTACCGATGACTGCCTTCTTTTGGGCGCTTATCATGCTCACGTTCTCTTAAAAAAGTGCAGGGGAGGCTGGATACCGCCCCTGCACACCATATTTTCAGCTACCAAACTACTACTTTTGGAGGGCCTAACATGGCCGAAAAACTATCTGATCTTGTCACTTTTCTTAAAAAAGCTCGTGAGTCTATGACAAATGAGCCTTTTACGCCCCTGATTGTCGATGGGAAGCTCCGGAAAATGGAACTCGTCACCGTGAACGAAGTCGGAGAAGACGATATTCTTACAGAGGACGAGATGACCTTTCGTTGGGGAGACCACTGGTTCCTCGATGTCAATAATGACGAGTACACTGGCGTAGAGATCGCAAGGACCTTAAAGGAGCACGTCAATTCCTTTAACAAAGAGATGACAGACGCTCTGGACCGTTTTCTACCCATTCTAGAGCTTCTACACGACGACCAACCTTTGAACATAGAAAGCGACGAGGAGCGCGACGAGTAACCAATCTCTCAGCCAGGTGGAATGCCTGGCCGCGCTATCATTTATTCCTAAACTTTTTGGAGGACCTGATATGACGTTAAAACACTACAATGCGGAACACGCCGCCCACGATCTCGTAATTTTCACAGTCCAAACCGCTAGCCTTTATAATAAACGGAAAGTGGTAGAAGAAAACGCAGCTATTCTGGCTTACAAGTTTAGGTACAAAAGGACCGATAAAAAGGTTCCCGGTGCACTAAACAAGTACGAAACCGACGAAATAGTATCGCGATTCATACCACTGATTGATGCTGCGGTTTCCACCTATTGTAAGGAGTTCAAAGACTACAACCCCGAGAATTTCCCCAAGGAGGTGAGAGCTGCGGCGGCCAAAGAGGTCGCGGACATGATGTTAGGAGAGTGGGAGATTGGAAACTTCTCTCACGTGATAAAGTACGTCCATTAAACTTGGGCGGTCGGGGCTGGATACCTCGACTACCCACTATCTACTATTCTACTTTTTTTTGGAGGACCTGCTATGAGTTTTATCGGCTACATAAAATGTTTGTTCCAGCACTGCTACTGTGCACAGACCTACGGTACCTGCGGGTTTTGCGAGGGAGAAAAAAAGCTCCCGAAGCTCGTGGGTCCCAACAAGACAGCTCACCCGCTCCCGGGAGATTGGGTAGTTATGAAAAATTCCAATGACACCCTTATTAAAGACGGGAACCTCGGGTGTATCGGCGGAGCAGTGGGGCAGAGAAGAAACACCTATTTCGTAGTCTTTAATGTGTGTCCCACGCCTTTCCGGGATGACAAATATGTCAGCTCTTCCGGAGGCCCCGCATTTGATATTAAAGTGGGGGCCCTCAAGAGAACAGATCAAGTACAAGACCGTGTTTTTTGGCGCTGGATTGACTCCCCAAGGGCAGACGGCGGCCGGAACTACACTGCCAAGTGCCGAATATGGGAATTTGACTACTCTGACAAATAACAGAAGGGGCAGGATGGTTTCCTGCCCCTTCTTCCATTATCTACTGTTTTACCTTTCTTTTTTGGAGAAAACCATGAAGATACGAATATCTAAGCAGGCTAAAAGCTATTACATATCAAGTGCACACCATCATGTGACAAACTGGCCTTGGGCCTACATGTTGGAGATTTTAGCTGGCGAGTGGATAGACGTCGAGACTAATTATCTCTTCGGAAGCCAGTTTAACACGGCAGGAATGCCCGTTGATCAAGTAGAGATGCTACTCAAACGGATGCCAAGCTATCGGTCTCCGGAAGATCTCCAGAAGGTCCAGGAGTCGCTGTTACTTGGTGCACGCATCATGATTGAAAGCGTTGACGGAATCCAAGGGGACGAACGCATAGGCATGGGCCGATGTGGCTGGTGCGGAAAGAACACCGCAGCCGCAGAAAGCGTTTGCCAAAGTTGTGGGAAATCAGAGCACATAAATAGCTTTGAGCCTTTCCTTGCATACCAGCGCGAGCTGTATGTTAAGGAGCCTGTCTAAAGAGCTTCGGCGGGTGAGATTCCCGCCCTAGCTATCAGCTATTTCACTTTTTGGAGGACAAGGAATGGCATTCATTAAATTTTCTCAAGCGGAATTTGAGGAAAGCCTCTCCTCTATCGGACTTGTCTGGCGACCATATCGGTACCAGTATGCAAACACGCTCAAAGCGGGCGAGTTGGCGTATCGCATTGATGTAAGTCAATGGTGCCAAATCATCGTGTATTCCACGGTGCTCCCTGCCAGCCAGAAAAATATTGAGGAGGGCATATCCGGAACATCGCGCGGCGAGGGGCGCGACGCTATTCGGTTTGTAATCGAGTACCGGAACTCTCTGGGAAAGATCAAACCAGTCGGCAGGTACCCTCGCCTGTACCGCCGACGTAAAAAGGTTGAAGACCTGTTCGCAGATATCGCCTGGGTTATCCAGAAACTGCACTCGCTGGCGCGAGCAGGTCTCAGAAGCCGTTGTGCCTGCGGTCGGGCTCGCCCACCGCGATACAAGGTGCATAACAAGAGTAAACGGGTGACTACCGAAGACCATTGGTTCTTAGGAGGTTGCCTAATTTACGGCGAGTGTGAGTTCACTACTACTACAGGAGCCAGAAATGGCAAACAGCAAAAAAATCGGCCCGCAGAGTCAAGGCACCCACCAACAAAAGACAGGAGCCTTGGTAAGGGCTATGAGGCCCGTTGATATGACCGTATCGTCTCTCTTGAACGAAGCGGTCGAGAAGGGAGAGAGCCTTCGCTTGGAGATGGATAAAGGGGATGTTTCCCTTAATTTGTCCTACACTCCAGAGCGAGACGGCAACCGCCGTGAAATCGCTTTTTCTCTGAAAGGCTAAAGTGAGCGGGCTGGGGTGAAAGCCCCTGGCCCGTTACTATGTTACCACTACTTTTTTGGAGAAAAGTTATGATACCGAAAGCTTTAAAAAAGGCTCGGAATTTGTTAGCTCCTCTAAAGGAGCCACGCGAATTGTTACGGGCGCAGGAATTCATCGGAATGGTCGAGAGTGAAAACGATGAATGCCTCGAACTCGCTGTAGCGACGACCCTAGTTGCTGCCACGTTCAAAGGCTTTTGCTCAAAAGAGCACGAGGGAAGCGTAGAAGAAGACATAAATGTTATCTTGCTCCCTGTGCTTTACGACCCTAACCCAGACATGATGATAATTTGGGCTCCGCCGCCTATGCGCCGGGCCCGGAAAATGTCGCACTGTTTGCTCAAAGCAGATCTGACACGAGACTACTTTGAAAATATCAGGCTGGCCAGTGAGAACGATTGGGGACACTCGGTAAATGAGTTAATGCCCTTCTGGGTTCGGTTCTACCAAGTGCACTTGCACTACACAGACCCCGGAGTCGTCTGCAACGCAGATACTGAGGCAGAAGCCCTTGATAGTGCCGCTGACTGGCACCACCAGCAAGGGAACGTAGGGCTCTTTCTATCAGAGGAAGAGTTTGCGGAAGCCAATACGGAAGAAAATGAAGACAGCTACGTGACGGCAGGAAATTACTGCCACCCCATACCGAGCGAACACATCTCCATAATAAACCTGGGCGAGAACCCACCAGGTTAAATTTAGCGAGGGTAGGTTTGCTGCCTACCCCCGTTATTATGAAATCACTACCAATTTTACTACATCTCAAAGGAGAGATATTATGTCACAAGTAACTATCATGAACAGAATCAGCTTGACCGACATCGATAAAGGATGGCCGGAACTCAGACGGTTTGATAACCTGAAGATCGACGGCTACGTTACCCGCAACAACATCACCGCAGTCGCGGACGATGATCGCGGGCTGTGCTTCGAGCTTCCTACGCCTCCTTCGGTAAAAGAAACCGTCGGAAATGCGTGGAGAAATGTTCCTGAACAAGCGAGACTTCTTACCGCTACCCCGACCGAGCAGGAAGAAAGCCTGTCGGCCTTGTTTAACGAGCCGGATATGCAATACCCGGTACTTACGAACCAGGCCCCGGCGAACCTGATCCTGCCCGATAATCTGCGCTTCGACTACACCGAGCACATGCTCAAGCAGATGTCGAGGCTTTGCGGTCTGGAATCCTTTAAGGATCTCCAGAGGGAAGCGAACCAGGCGCCCGAGATCGCGGCGGCCAGGATAAACAAATGGTTTCAGGACAAAGGCAACCTCAACAAGACCCGTAAGAGGATAATTGAGCCTGCCAGCGTGAAGCACTTCGCCAGATGTTTTGTCGCGGACCCCCAGATGTTACACGACTCGGGGAGTCCTTGGGCGCTCAGGGCGCTCATGTCGGACAGGTTCAGAGTGATAGATACAACCGACATCTTGTCGGTACTGTTCGGCCTGCTTGGGGAAAAGAAAGATAAGTTCCCCCCAGGGCAGGTAGAACTGAAAGTAAGCTTTAACGACGCCCAGTGTTGGTTCGTCGTAACCAACAAGGCAATGACCAAAGCCACCAAAGTTGGAGACACTGTCTGCGCAAGGATGCGCGGCGGGACTTCCGATGTTGGCACCGGGTCCGCAAAAGTTGAAACCTCTGTCGAAGTGCTCGCGTGCACGAATGGGATGACAACGGGCCAGTCGATCTCGATGCGGCATCTTGGCCGTAAGAGTGACGACTCCGATCAGTCCATCTTCTCAGAAAGGACTAAGGCTGCTCAGCAGGCCACGCTCCTGATGGAGCTTCACGACGCAATGGAATTCGCGTTTGATGAAGTAAAGTTGGAGGAAACCGTCCGGAAGATGGATGAAAATCAGGCCAATCCCGTCTCGCCCGAGGACGCACCGGCGATTTTTGAAGCGGTGAGGACAAAGTTGTCCGTAGCCGAGCCGGTAAAGGACGCATTGTTCAGTCAATTTTTGAGGGAGCACCATGAAAATGGAAGCCCTAACCGGAGCCAGGATGGCGTCGTCCAGGCCATAACCGACTACGGTCGGAAACTGGCGGACAAAGATTATGAAAAGGCCATGCCGCTAGAGGACCTCGGGGGAAAGATTCATAGTTTCAGCCCCTCCAGGTTTGCGTCGTTCGTTAATCAGGCGAAGAGCGACCCTCGTCGCGCCGCCAAAATGATCTAAAACTTTAGCTGGCCCGGGTGAGATTCCCGGACCAGCTATCATCTGATCTAACCTATACCCTTATGGAGGACTAGTTATGCAAAGCATGCAGGGGCTGCACGATGAAAATTGATGCTTGTTCCTTCCACAACAACAAGGTGTCCCTTTTTGTCCAAGTTCTTTTGAATAAGGACATCAAAAAACAAAAGGTTTCCATGCGCTTGATTGAGCGCGATAGCAACAATAAACAAGTCCAGGCCCATGAGTTCTTTCTCGATCTGGACGATGCCCACGTCGTCTTTGGCGACTACCGAGGTTCAGATTACATCCTTACCAAGTTCGAGCAGTTCAAAAACTCCGGGCTGGGAAAAAGGGGGATCTGGATTGAGTCGGTACCGGGTGAACCCGGGTATCGTGTCTCAATTACAACTACCGTAAAGGGGAGCGTGACCCCAAATTTATGGATTACGCTAAGCATTATGGAAATGCGCACCTTGGCAAACAAGGTGTGGTGGATAATATCCACATATCGGGTTTTCCAGATCGCGAAACCTTTCGTCCCACACCTGTTGGGTAGAGAATAAAGAAACTTTGCCGGGTGAAATCCCCGGTAAAGTTATCATCCTACTTTTTTGGAGGACTTGCAATGCAATTAGAAGAAGCAGTTTTCAATGCCAACGTATTCAGGAAGAATACGAGCGCTATCGGAGTCTCCCACGATAAAGTATTCGTACTCTCCGACATAAGCGCTTATGTTGGGTACACAAGTACACACTGGAAGGCTCTAAGATACTGGGGTAGCCTAGTAAACCCCAAGGAGAACCTACGCCAGTACTTTTTAGTGCCTAAGAGTAAGAGTAAAAAAGATTACATGAGAAAGGGGGACACCACCCTTGGCTCTTCTTTTCACTTTGATGGACAGAACTATATCACACGGATATGTGGTGTAGAGTTTTTAACTGAAGTCTCCCCTGGATGCCTTTCTACAGGGTGCCCAGACATCCTAGAAGTAGGCTCTTTTATGAGTAGGTCTACTAAGGGAATAAGGACTTGGTATAACTTGAGGCCAGAGAGCTATCAAAGTCTGGTAAGAGTAAGAAAGAAGCTACAAAATGATACTGAGAAACTTGGTATCATCCATCAACAAGACGGACAAGTCGTTTTTACTTTTGTGATCCGCAAGGCACCATACTGTATCCCTTTGGCAGAGGACACAAGTGGAGTACCGTTTACTCCGCTTGTGTTCGACTTGAAAGAACTAAAAAACCCCTACGGGAAACCAGAAATAATTGCAATCTCTCACCCCTATCTCTACTTTCTTTGGGGCGATAACTTATGGGCTTTTAAATGTCACCAGTACATGAAGCTCCCAGAGAAAAAGCCCTGGATTATGAAGATATAAAACAAGAGTCAGGCTCGGAGGGATACCGGTCCTGGCTGTCAGATAAATAACTATACCTTTTTGGAGGAATTCTATGAATTTATCAGAGTCGGTATTTAACGCCAACTTGTATCGCTACGTGGGAGAAGGTAGGCACGCAATAGGAATTGACGAACACTCGGTATTTTCGTGCAAGCCGACAAGTATCTACTACGGATACCCGAGCATCCCCTGGAGTGATATCAAAGCTATAGCGCACAATATCTGTAAAGGAAAAGAGCTAAAGACAATGTTTTTGCTCTCTAGCCCAAACGGAAAGCGCTCGCTACTAAAAAAGTGTGATGTGAATAAAAAGATCAAGGTAACATACGGAGACAATCCAACTATTTTGATCTGTGGTGTCTTATGGAAAATAGAGCTTCAGAGCCCTGGCGGCGTACGTAGAAAGCATTGGCCGATTCGCACGCTTCTAAACGCTAGTGCAGACAAGTTCAAAATGAGTGAAATATGTTCATATTATCCATTAAAAACCGGGGTGTACAGAATCCTTTTAAGGAACCGGACAACGGTACCTAAGGATGAATTCGGGTATCGAAAAGGATGGATTCATAAGAGAGACCAAAGTCTCTTGTTTACTTTTTATGATGGGAAGGTATGGAATTCAATTGTTTTATCCGACCGGCTCCCAAAAGAAGAAGAAGTGAAACCAGTAGTTCTTTTTGACCTAATGTTATTAAAAGATACGTATACCCCCCCGAAACACATAGCAATCAATGGAGCTCTCGTCTCTTGGAGATGGAGTAACCACCACCTATATGAGAACACCATTTCTCTAAGGGCAGGAAATTCGCCTCCCAGAGAATCCAAACTCATCATGCTTTGAAATTCGGCCTGGTTGGGTGAGACACCCCAGCCTGGCTATCATCTTTACTACTATACTACTTTTTTTGGAGGCCAGTAAATGCTTTACGAGAAAGCTTTGGCAAAAGAAAGGGAGCTGGCGAAGTTGGTTCTACCGGAACCAAAGACGCTAGTCACCAACAATTCCAAGGCCGGACAATCGTTCCGGTCTCTTCTGGAGTTTTGCACACATCGAACGCCAACATGTTCCAGGCATTGTTATGCCTGCTACGGACACTTGAGCCACACCCTATGTGTAAAAAAATCCATCGCTACCCGGCGCTGGATAGAAACATACGGGACCCACCAGGCGGCTGAACGCCTGGCAATCGAGATTCTATGGAACGGAACCTTTCGCTGGATGGATAGGGGAGACTTTGACCCGCTCACCGTAGAGCTGGCAAATAAGCTCGCTATTCTCCGGCCGGACGTAAAGTTCTGCGCCTACTCTAAAAACCTGCCAGCACTAAAACAGCTCAAAGGGCACTCGAACCTGTCTCTGGTACTGTCCTGTGATAAAGATAACATAGGGCTCTTGCGCAAAGCGAGAGGTATCAAAGTGTCCTATCTAAAAACGGAAGTGGACGAAAAAGTTCCGAAGGGGATAAAAGTAGTCCACCCCCTGAACAAACGGAGAAGCTTGTTAGGCGATAAGCGGGACTGCACGTTCGCTGCAAATAAAACGGTAACGTGCGCCGCATGTCTGCGGTGCTACTCTAAATAAAAAAGACTTTGTCGGGTGAGATCCCCGGCTAGGTCAATATTTACTTCATTATGAAATCCCAGACCCAGAGAGGAAGGAGGAGGCTGGTGGTTAAACATTTGTTCTGCGTCTTTGTATGGGCTATCTCGCTCTCTATCGAGATTCTGCGAGGGGACGTCTCCCAGCAGCACCAACATATCGGAGAGGCACATCGCCTCCACCCGATCTATTTTGGGAAAAAATATCTGTTCTTCTTCTGTGGAAGATGCCGTGCACCTACCAAAGAAGAAGATTCTCTTCTGTCAAAAGACGGAGGTGCTTTCTACTGCCATGAGTGCTATGAGGAAGGCACATACGGATAAAAACAGGTAATCGTCGGTGAGAGCCCGGCGGTTGCCAACATCTTTTTTTATTACTATCCCTTTTTTTGGAGGATCAAGTATGGGATGTAAAGGTACCAATTGTAAATGTGGCGAGCTGCGGCAAGCGCTGGCCGCCGCAATAGATTACATAGACGCTATCCCCGGACATGACTTTTTCAAAATATCCATGTTTGGCCGGGGATGGATCGACGGTTTACTGGAAAAAGACTCCAAACCTTGCGGAGGCTGTGGTCGGGTAACCCTGTGCCCAGGAGAAGAGTGTGAGTTTTGCCAATATATTTATATGCATGAACACTCTGTTTCTGTTCCAGGAACCCCTAAGGAAGAGACTCCGCCGGGCCGTATTGGAATATTGACTCCAGATCACTTGCAAGCGTTAGAAGATGTTCGAGACGGAGCTGATGTGTACTCGCGTCTTGTCGCAGAACGTCTTCGTATTCTTGAAAAAGAGGGGTATGTACAAATTGTCGATCCTATGGCAGACATTCCTGGAAATCAACAGCAGCCTTTCTTTGGCGCGATTGCTACTCAAAAAGGAAAGGATTTGTTAGACACACTTGAAAAAACGGCCCGGGCCGCTATGAAGGCCATGAACTTTGGTTTTGTCTATAGCGGACAGGAACCCCCATTCAAGCTAGATGAGATCAACAACTGGAGCGAAGACAAATAAAGGTAGTAGGGGGCTAGGTACCCCCGCTACCATCATCACAAAAATCATTACTTTGTACGATATCGATAAAGGAAGTGACGTGCTGCTATTGCTCGAAGCTTTTTCCCTACAAGGAAGAAGGGAAGCCCCTTTCTATTCATTTACAAAAGTTTTCCTATACGGAGCAAAAGTGTCCACACTGCAAGCATACAAACTTCACTCAAATAATGATTCGTTTCAAATCGTACCCGAGAAGTATTTTCCAAAAACTAATTGGGAGGAAACCATGAAATACGCATGGGGAGAACCAATGAGCCACGTACGACTGATCCCCTCAAAAAAGGGGGAGCCTTTTTATACCTGGAAGTGCGCAGACTGTAACGCGTGCGGAAGGGAAGAGACAGCGCCTTTACAATGCCCTAAGTGCGGCATAAGAAAAGGCCCGCCAATGCTCGCCTTTTATAACAGGAGTTACTGGTGGGTAGGAGCGAATGGCATCGCCCCTGATTACAAGGGACGTATTGCACTCACTTGCATTGTAAACCCAAGTGCTGGGTACAACGCTAAGGCCGAGGAAGTTCGTATTTTAAGATCCGACTCGGTGGAGTATAATACACAGATGAAAGCCATCAATGAGAAGCTGGACGCCATAAAGGCTCACCACAAGAAATAAATACCGGCCCCGGTCGGCCCGGAGAAATCCAGGCTGGCCGGGGCCATTTTTTCGTTACGCTTTTTTTGCCTCCCGCATCATCGCATCGAAAGTCCATCCAAGTTTCCCTGCAATGCTCTCAAGTACTTCATCACTTGGCTTTGAAACCTTGCCAGTCTCTATCACCGAAAGGTACCCGGGACTCACCCGGGCCTCCTCCGCTATCTTCCTAAGCGACTTTTTCACCTTACTTTCTCTCCGCTTACGGATCACTTCCCCTAACCTTTTTGCATCGACCATCGCAGTTACCCCATAATTGTTCCTGTTGACGGGAATATCATTATCATGTTCTTTGCTGAAGATACCATGTGTACGTGTTGCTGGCACACATCCCCTCTTGCCAAGATTTCGGTCACCCTCTTGGCAAAATCTTCTGCTTCCGAAGCGTTTGCTATCAGGGCCTTCCAGGTTAGCCCAGACTGCCTGTCGCGCTCTCCATCCGTCTCTTTCATTGTACACCGTCCTTTCCTCTCCGTTTATGATCGCCGCAATCATAAGAAATAGTACGAAAAGTACCAGGAACAAAATTAAGAAAACCGGAACGATGACTAGGAACCATAGCCATGACCGTCTTTTCGCAAGTCCTTGGATTGTTCGGTACCCCGCACTAACTATAGTATGAAGTCCACCGTCCTTTACCATGTAGATTCCCCGCAGTATCGGCGTCGAATTACCCTTACGAGTAAATAGCTTCTTTCGTTTTCTGGCTATCTCCTCACCTGTCAGGGTTTTTCCACGCAGACGCTGCGGGGCTTTTTTTATTCCTCCAAGCTCTCGGTCTCGAGACCTGTCTCGTCTCCGTTCTGATTCAATCTTTCGATTCTCTGCCGCTTGGAGACGAAGGCTCATTGCCTGCTCATCGTCAGGCCCGAGCTCTTCTAGTTTTACCTCCTTAGTAAGGTTCCACAGTTCTTCTACTCTCTGAGACTGGTAATCAATAGCGTTTTCTTCTGGGTTTACATCCTTCTCGCTTGAACTGGTGCTGCGGGCTCCTTGGAATAGAGATCTCTTCTTTGGAGGTTCTAGTTTTCTTCGCTTGTAGCGTCTTTTTTCGGGTTTTTTCTCCTCTTCCATGATCTAACTCCCACACAGTAAGTTGTACGGCATACTCAGCCACATTACCACAACTACAAGACCGTTCCCCGTTCGCGTCAAAAAGTTCCCACTCCTTTCTTACCGCGTCAGCACCCGCAGTAAGTATAGGGCCCGACATGCACTTTTCACAAAAATAAGTAACCGGGGCCTCCCCCGGCTCATACAATCTTATAAATGTGCTCTCTTCACGAATCCCATGCTCGCCAACTACCCGCTGGTTGTACCGTACCTCTACCCAATTCTTTGTGTCGTCGTAGATCCAGCCCAGGTCTTTTAAAACATCCAGGACCGGCTTGAATCCGCCGTCCAGGTTGTCCTGGTCATAGAATCCGTTTCGGTCAAGTTGGTACGCTACAACATCAATATAGCGGCGAAGTCCCCGATGGTCACCTCGCATAAGCATTAAGGAGAGATAGTCTGACCATGTCCCCTTTAGCTTATGGTAAACGCTCCAGTGCTTATTCTTCCACTGGTTTAAGCTCGGGGCTCTCTTTGGGATCAGGACTTCCTTCTCCACTTTCACCAAGGGCCCCCTTTGCGAGACTGAAGTGTGCGACCTCTCTCGTTACTACCTGTACCCCGAACGGATCTGCCAGTGCCTCCGCGGGATCTCCCTGAACTGCTTCCGGAGCGGACTCTTCCTGCACGGCTTTTGATTCCTCCTCAGGCTCTTCCTGGTTCCCTTCAGATAGTTGCGGCTTCTTGGCCCACTCTACCTGCGCCGGTTTTAGTATCGGAAGAGTCTCTTCCTGGTTCACTTCGGGTGTCTCCGTAAGTTCTTTGGGAGTACTTTTGCCAGACGGGTCAAGCAGGGCGTTATGGATATTTGCCAGCCTCTCGATGATGTCAAGGCGCACGTCCTCGGGGATCTTACCCTTTCCGTCGAAGACGTTCTCCTTTATCCGCCTGATAACGGCGAGCAGGGATTCCCGGTTCTTGGTGTACACGTCTGTTTTTATGAGCAACATGTCCATCCCACTGGAATGGAACCTGATCCATTCTTCCTGGCTCATGGGAAGAATGCGTACAAGGTGGTCATCATCGGACCACAGGACTCTGCGATGGGTCCTTATCGAAGTTAGGAGCGTATACAAAAGGACGCGCTCGGACACGATAGCCGGATCTTCATCCCCTATGTGGACACGCCAGGGATTCTTGCTGTACACGATTTCTCCAGATTTTTGGCACAACCTGGCATTATCATATATTCCAAAAACTTCAGTGTCCAGGGAGGCGACATCCATACTGTTAAGGAAAGGAGTTAAGTCAAACTTCTTTCCTGGCTTAATAGAAATAGAGACACCGTTTCCTATCGATATTGGCACCTCTTCTTTAGAAATATTTTCTACTACGATTCCGTTCATTAACGCACACCTTTCAATCAAAAGGGTCTTCATTCACTATCTCAGAAATTGACTCAGTAATATGGCCGGGCGATTCTACCGATTCTTGCCGGTTCTTCCGATGGGTCGCGTTCGAGTACGTCTTCATTATCAGGAAAAAAAGAGCAATCTTCCACAGCCCGCTGGCAGCGGCTACGAGCCCAGCACCAATAAGAAAGAGCTCGGTAGTAAGAGACACAGGGTCTTCCGGATTATTCGGTCGGAAGACGGTAATTATAAGAGAGACAAGCTTGTCTGATAACGGCTTTAGTACCGACGCCCTAAAGCGTGCATAGAGTCCGGACTCTGACTTTGGGACTTTTTCACCGTTTGCTTCGACCTCCTGCTCGAGCCTGCGAAGCAGTCGAGCCCGGTACGAGTTGTCACCCCGTCGCAGCTTATTGTACCACTTCATGATGTCGTTTTTGGAGTTCCGGAAAAAATCGACTACATCCGTAATAGTTCCTTCCTCCAGAGTCTGCTGATCTCGGGGAGTCTCTACCAAACGCTCGATGGATTCATACAACTTTTTCATTCTTTACTCCTCGAACGGGTCATCATGTATGACCTCTGCAATAGACTCCGTTATGTGACTCGAACTCTCGTTGAACGCTCCGGTCGAAATGTAGCGAAACACGTCCTGGGTGAACTTGAACATTCCCTTTAAGGTAAGAAAAAGCGCGGCCATCGGAAAGTTCATGTGGAGCATTGCAATAGAGGCGCACCCCAAAAAAAAGATGTCGGGCGCGCTTATGTCCGGAGTGTACTTTGAATCAACCTGTCTAAATGGGAGGATCGTATACTTTAGAACCTTGATAAGTGCATTTCCGATTGGCTTAAGCAGTCTATTTGTAAGGGTTCTAAAGAACCCGGGATCGTTGTCCTCCTTTACAGGGTGCCCCTTATTTTCCAGCTCGCGAATCATATCCCGCTCTATTTGTTTTCGACTTGAGTCGTTACTCCCGCTCAGGGAACTAAACTTTTTGGAAATCGCGTCGCGGTACCGGCGCACAAAACCAAGGACATCGGTGATCGCCCCTTCTGTGAGGTCCGGACCCGGATCCCCTGTCCGAACCTCCTGTAAAAACTGTGTAACTCTATCCTGTGTCTTTACTACCATCTAGCTTACTCCTTTATCCAGAGATTTTTCTGCGGTTCCGTCCAGGATCTTATTTTGCTCATAAGAGTATTTAACCGGCGCACTAAATCCTGCTGTACTCTCGTCCCAACGTCGGATAGTGCCGCGCGACACTTTTTTTCAGTCGAATACGTCATGCCCGCATGGGCCTTCAGGTTCTCGGCGGCCTCAAGGAGAGTCTCTAAAGCTTCTAAAATAAACTGTGCCTTCTCCACGGACTTTATGTCAGAGGAAGTGTTCCCCTCCGGGCGAGGGCCCGGGGCCCGGGAAACATTGCCCTCTTCTACGGCATTTGCTTCCTGCTCTAACTCTTTTGCAAGCTCAAGGAGAACACACTTTACTTCGATGATCCTCTCAATGGATACACAATCTCTTACAGCTACTTTTTCTTTTTCCATAGATTTTCGTGGCAAGGGAACCTCTGGCTTTAGCCAGGGGAGGAATTGCCACACCTCCTTATACAGTAAAATAAAACCTTTTCGTGGCAAATAAATACCACGCAAAGGGGATAAAAAAATGAGTATAAAGCCTAAAAAATAAAGCTTTCCCCTCCGGGTTATGCGTATTCTTCGATTTGGAGTATCGAAAAAATCCGACTTCCTCTCGCAGGGATATTAGCAGGTTTAACGCAGTATGCACTATCCCTACCTCACAGAATTGTTTAGCGTATTACCTTAGAGCTTGACACTGAGGCGACATCACAAGGTAACTAATTTCTGCTATATCGGTTACCAACAACTTTGCCTCTCCTGTTGGTCTGCTGGTCAACATAGGCTTTTTCAAGCCTCCGACTTTAGTCGGGGGTTGTTGACTTATCCTTCCTCAGTGGCCTCCGTCGCTGCGGCGTCTTTGCTCGTCTCGTCCTCATCTATCGGAGCCTCTGGCTTTTCCTCTACCGGAGTCTCCTCCTTTACAGGTTTCATACCAAAGTCTGGTATTATAATCGCCGTTTTCAGTTCTCCCTCCGCAGGGTCTTTTTCCAGGTCCGGGTCCTCTATCAGTTCCACTATGGGTTCCAAAGCGGGTCCGGAAGTTTCTTTTCTCCTACGGAACCCATATGTGGGTAACGGGACGGTGTCCTCTTCTTTTACCTCCGGCTCGGATAGTTCTTCTACGTTTACCTCTACTTTTTTCATGCACTCGTTTTCGAGCTTGAACATGAACTGGTCTGCCCCATACATAACTATCGAATATAGGGGCTTTATGATTACACCGGCGATGAGATTCTCCTCGACGTCCGTGTCTTCTTCCGATAAAAGAGTAGTAGACTGCCTTTTGATGTCAAATGCGAGTGCTTTTTCAATACCACGAGCGAGTCCCAACCTGGGAGAAATAAAGCGCACTACCCTGTGGCACTCAAAGTACCGGTACATCTCGACAGGGCTGAGAAGATTCTTGTTGATCACGATATCGAAGAACCGCAGCTTTGGGGTAACCCCATAATTTGGGCTTAGCCGATCCCCTACGAGCATTCCGAACAGGTTGACTTCAATGTTCCTGCGAGCGCAGTCGAGCTTTAGCTCACGAGTAAAACGGACGAGTTTCGGGTCCTCGAGGATCTTCTTTAGCTCTTGGTACTCGCCGTACTTATGCAGCACACAGTTCTTCCCGCCGATCTTCATCTTGCCGCCGGCAGAGAACATGAGCTGGATCGGCGCGCCTACCAACTTTTCTTGAATACTGAACTTAATGTCCTCCAGATCCAGTTCTTTTCTGGCTTCCTTCACAAAGGTACTGTTTGAAACATGTATCATAGGGTATCTGATAAACATGGTTTCTCCTTTACTTTCCTACGTTATCCGCAGGGTTAAATGTATCGATATCTGCACTACTGACATTCAATCTGTCCTCGTTATGTTTGCCGATGATAGGTAAGATAGCTTCTATGTTCTGCGCTATATCAAGAATTGCGCTCTTGTCTATGTTCTCCAACGCTTGCTTCTGAGTAATCAAACGCCGGGCATGAGTAAGGTCAGCTCTGAGCTTTACTTCGATACGGGCACGCTCGTTTACCTGGCTCCTTAAACTCTCGACAAGGTCCCGAAGCTTTTTTGCCTCGTTTGGATCGATCTTTTTTAGACGCTTTACCTGGACGAGCAGACCAGCGTTTTGCTCCTGAAGGTCTTTCTTCCCTTCGGACCCGCTCTTTTTTAGATGAACTACCTGGGCTTTCAACCTCTTATTTTCGGCCATGATCTTTATCGATTGCACCGTGTCTAGGATCTTTCCCTCACGGATAAGACGCCACACCGTGTAAGCGATGGTATTCAATTTCATCGTAGTCTTAAACGAAGAACACATGGGCAAACGAAGGGCCGACTCAAACAGCTCTATCGGCTTGTAATTGCCCTGTTTTTTCGCCCGATTGTTTCTCTCTTCTCCAAGCTCGAAAAGACCTTTCTCGTCCGTGCTTGGGACAGGCTCTGTTTCCATTGGCATCTTGTTCAGTCTCCAATATAAAAGTTATTGGCCGAGGGCACGCAGCACACCCTTATGGCCATCTTGGTACATTTTACGAAACACTTCCATGCACAGGTGAGTATCGTAGAACCCAAAGTGCAAAAGCTCTTCTTTTACCGGGATCTTGTAAAATTCTACCGTTTCCAATAGTTTAGGCCACTTAAACTTGTTCGTACCACTTTTCTTTATCCTAACTATTGGAGTATTTGTTTTCATCGTGCACAATTCAGATTTAGGCGTAAAGCCTAAAAATTGTTTATCGAACGCTATGTTGTGCGCAACAAACAGGTCTCCCCATGAACAGTAGCTCTCCCACTCACCGTCGTTTGTAAAATGTTTTGGGTACCTGGCGGTATCTCTGCGGGATGTGATTTCCGCAGAGTTTAATCCGTTCACTTTTATCGCCTCCGTATTATACTTCTCTTCCGGAAAGTAAAAGCGATTGAATACATCCCCCAGAATGAAGGCCCCGCTTTGAAACTGCACCCTCATAGCGGTCGCGGATAGAATGGAACAATTACGAAAGCCGTTGGTTTCAAAGTCGAAAAAAAGGAGCCGCACCGTTCCGTTACAGCGAGATTGCTTTCTGGTAGGAACAGCCGCAGGCTCCTTCGTACTGGTACTGGTATGCTCTTGGTTTAGGACGCTAAGTTTCTCTTTTGGCGCATCCTCTCCCGGAGGTATGATCTCCCACTTTATATCTGTCGTGTAAAACTCCTTCGTACCCTTCGCTATGAGAGTGTCCCCTAGGGTAGAAACTGCAAGTACCCCAGGCTTCAAATCAGTACCACAAACACCCGAAAACGGCTTCGGTACCCTCCGCTGAATTTCCTGTAAATCCGAGGGTTCCGGAGAGGTGTCACAACCGGAAGGTTTCAAAACCGAAACCGGATCTTCAGGTTCCTCCTTAGGAGATTCTTTTGGGCCATCACAAGAGGGAAAAACCTCCGGGGGATTTTGAATACTCTCGGGCTCTACGGATGTATCACAATCTGGAACTTTTTGCTTGGGTTTGAGTTCCTCCTTACAGAGAGACTCCTTTTCTAATTTCTCAAAAAATTCTTCAGAGCACTCTACTTTTTCAGGGGGTGTAAGGATAAAACCCGTTGGAACCAGAGGGGTTTCATTTTCGCTCACGAAAAGGGCGGATTTGTTCACGCTCGGTATCGGATTCATGCGTTCAAAACCTTTATCGAAAAAAAACTCCTGTACCTGATCGCTCACCCTTTCTCCCGCCTTGTACTCTTCAAGCCGTACCTTATACTCGTCACGATTAGGGTCTTGCCACCAGGGGATACCTAACTCCTTGAAGCGCTTTTCGGTTATCACTCTACGGGTAAACAAAATGTTTGCTATAGCTACCATAGCTGGGCTTCCAGAGATATCCTCCATGATCTCCGTATACTTCAAGTAGAGTTCGTTTAGAGCCGTCTGGTTGCCATCGATACCAAGGCGAACCTTTTCTCTACGAAACTCTTTTAGGAAGTCGGAGCGTGCTGTATTCTTTTGGACCTCAGCGGACGCCTGGGACAGAATGTCATTCATTTACAACCTCCTCGGCCTCACAGGGACTTTCCTCGCGGGGATCATCCTGTTTCTTTCTCTCATCAGATTGCTTTTTTCTCTCAGCTTCAAATAACTTTTCGGGTTCTGAGAGTTCCTTTTTTACGTTTCGGAGATAGTGTTCCGCCAGAGAAATCCTGTGCGCAAGCCGACCAGCGGACGGGGTCCAGTAGTCGATGGCAGTTAGGTTCTCGCTTTCAGAAAACTTATTTAGCATACCGACAACCCGATCAAGCTCTTCCTTGGCCGCCTTTATTGTAGGTACCGAAACCTCAGCCGTGCTAAAGTCACCCATTCTTAGAAGAGTCTCATGGAGAATGCTTACCTTCTCCTTTGCTTCCTTTGCATTATAGAACTGATTTAAGAGATCGATGTTTTTTGCTCGCAGATACTGAGTTACCAGAGGAAGGCCCTGCTCGCTCATACCCTTCCCCCGAACAGTTTGACTACGGTACCCTTTACGACGATAATATCAGCGGCCTTAAGCTCTTTCTTGGTCGCCTTCTTTCCCACCCTTTTTACCGATCCGTGTTTTCTTACGGTACCGTCTTTAACTACGATGTTTGCCGCGTGCATATCCAAAGATTTTATATCCTCAAATTTCATTGGGTTTCTCATTTTGCCGCCTCATTTTCTTGCCGTACACGTAATAACGAGTTTCTCAGGATTTTCTTCAACTGATCGCCGATTCCAAACCGCTTGCAGTTATACTCCAGGTTATCGAGTGCATTCTTGCCCCCTCTTGCTGCCGCCGCCTTGTGGTCGCTAATCATTTCAATGAGATCCACCAAGGTCATATCATTAATGCCTTCGTCATAGTGCTCTGGGTGATGGGGGTTTTCTTTGTAGTGGTGCTGTATGGCCGGTTTCATTTCTTGAAGCACAGCCTGATATTCTTCTGTACCGTATTCAAGTCCAGCAAGCTTAGGTATGGTCTCCGCATACCGAGAAAGTTCAGGTTCTTCCAGTTTGCTGACATCGTGTACTTGCGCACGATATTGTAGTATCGCAATATGTTTGTTCATCTCACCTTGCACTTGTCTTATGTGTGTCAACGTGTCGTTTACGAACGTCAATCTGTTTCTGTTCAAGTCGCTTACGAGCGTTTGCTCTTGTTGATTCATTCTATTCTCCTTCCTCGTCTAATGTAAACCGGACAAATTCCCCATCCCAGGAGATCCTGTCCGGAGGAAATTGCTCCTCCAAGGATTTTACAATTACCTTGGCATGGGGCTGTTTACTCAGTTTCTCCATATTGTAATCCCGAAACTTCCAGTATGCACCATTTCCCTTTATAGACGACCGGGAAAGCCAGTCAAAATACATGATGATAATTTCGATAAATGGCATCTCCTCGTCCAATTTATCCCAATACTCCGGATGGTGCTTGTTTGTGGTAACATGCTTCTGGATGGCGTTAGAAGCATACCACTTCTTATAATTCGTGTCATCTCCGTGCGAAGCATCGTTCATATCCCTACGGCTACGAAGGAAGGTCTCATACTCATCGCTACCGAACTTGCTCCTGTCATGCGATAAGGCAACATCCATCATAAGGCAGTGCAACGACAAGCAAAGGCGCTGCACGATCTCTATGTGCTCGAGCTGGTCCTTGTTCCAAGGGATTATCGTCTCAAGGATTGTCGGGTTCGCCTCCTCCTCGAGGTCCACTATGGTGTAATTTCTATTCTGATGACAACCCGGAGCCGTATCAAAATGGAAAGTAGAATTTTCTACAGCATCTTCCGGAATCTCAATAACGTCGTTCGGTTTAAACAGTTTCTTTCGCACCTTACCAGAACCTTCCGTATACAGTACCGTTCCCGATTCTGGCATCGGGTCAAACCTGGCTACTTCTCGCTTAACTTTAACCGTTCCGGTAGGACACTTTGCCCCCTTTTTCCCGTCCCGTTTAATTATCGGAACTTCAGTATTGTCATTATAACGGAAGACGGCCCCTGAGATAAGGCTCTCTGGGATTTCTACAAACCCGCCTTCCCAAAATGCAGGACCATCCTTCCAAAACTCAGGGCCTTCCCCAGGATTATACCGCACCTGCCCACCTTGTTTCATGGGCCCGAATATCTTAATACTCACATGCTACTCCCTAAAAGACGGACCCACTCAGCCTTTACCCGTGTCAAGTGTCCACGGACCTCGACCACATAGTTTACAAACTCCTGGCTATCCTTACCGTATTTTCCGATAATAAACTTCGACTTTTGCTCGACCTCCTTAGCGAAACCTTTTAGGTACTCCACCTCTTTCTTATGCCCGGCCTGAAAAAGCTTCTCCGCCTTGACCTCGAACCAGGCAAGCATCTGGAAAACCTCTTTCGTACCTTTGGGTAAGCCAAGAATAGCATCGACAAGTTTGCACCAAACCCGCTTAAGGTAACTCTCTTCTACCTCTGGCTCGTTTAAATTATTCTTGCTCATTAGCACTCCTCGATCAGAATGTACTTTGCCAGGGGCGGGATCTCTTTTACCTCAATACATTTCCAGGTACACCTGTTTTGATCTTTAACTTGAAGAACCTGTAGATGAATCTCTACTCCCTCTTCATCTATCGCCCGCACACAAGGCTCTTCCGATGGGTTCGCTCCTATATAACAAACTTTTGTTTTATCCATCTCAGGCATTTGGTTCTCGTTTGTGCTAGAGAGTAATTTTTTACGCTTCTTAATTATCTCCAAAAGAGCTTGGTGGTCGGCCATGTTCAGAGTCTGCATCGTTCGGAAAATAGGGTAGTCACTCGATTTCGGACTCATACTTTTTTCCGTATACTCATACAGAAAAGTAATCTCCTCGTCTTCTTTCTCCAACAGCGCCACATTAAACTCCAGCGTTTTTAACGGAAAGAAGATCTCAGGGAGCTTTTCCCACTTATCCTCTACCACCTGATCCGAGGTAAACACATCCCCGGCCAAGATATCTCTAGCCAGAAGGTTGAGGGACTCATCCGTTTTCTGGCGCGGTTTTGTTGCTTTCGTCAACACGTGTTCACTTTTCGGCTCGTTCACTTAAAACCTCCTTATCCTTTTGCTTTGCCTTCTTCCCCTGCTCTCTACACTCTTCTTCGCTTATCTCTCTAATTTCATTCCCCAGGGCAAAACCCCTAATACCCCGCTCAATTAAAATACCGGCTGCTTTACATCTCACTTCCATAGAAACGTCGGAGCGCGCCAAGAACGACGAGAGGGTGATCTGGAGCAACTGGATCGCCTGCTCTGCTAAGGCAAGGCTCTCCAGTTGCTCCTTCTCACTATCTGACTCTAACCCAACCTCTACATCAACTAGAAGCTTTACTCCGATCATTTCATCCCCTTTACCAGGTCTTTGAGCCGTTCCTTATCGTCTGCTTCCTGCTCTATCATTTCATTAAATAGATCTAAGTCGATAAGGTAGTGTATCTGTGCACGAACAAGGCTGTGCAGAGTCTTTGGGTTTAGCGCATCCACTTCCCACGAGACGTTTCCGTGTTTCTCGATATACCACTTCGCTCTCGGGTCTGTTATCTTGGCCGGGTTCGGAGGAGGGTTATGCTCTTTTATCTGACCCATTGTAAGTCCCACAGGTATTACGGTAGGAGATACTTTGAATTCTGAAAGCCTCTCTTCTATGTCGCGAACCATGTCCAGTCCGCTAGGGTCGTGGTCCCCCAAATACAAAATGAAAGTTTTCTTTCCTTGTTCCTCATAGGGAAGGAACCGCTTGGAGGCGTTATAGATGGCTGTACACGACGAGTACCCACGGTTGACCATGAGCCTTATGTGGTAGTAGTCCGTTACGCGACTGAGGACACCGGAAAGGGCGTCCTTCTCTACCCAAAGCTCTATGTACACGCCCTGGTCGAGCATACGGTCCAGACGGTACTGATCAATAGTATCGCTGATCGCGCCCTCTATTCCTTCTACCCAATAAGGGAGACGAGGAACCCGAATCCTATCTTCTATCGCATCCCAGTCTACCAGACCCGACATCCGGGCTTTGACCAGAATGCTACTTAGCTTAGAATACTCCGAGTCCTTATTTGGTACAATGTCTCGGCTCACGAGCTGGTAGTAAAGCTGGCGAAGGGTTAGCTTGTAACCGTCGGCGGCGTACTCGGAAATGATCCCGTTAATCGTCTCCACCCGCTCAAGGTTCTTTGGGACTAGGGAAGCTTTTTCACGAAATGTTTCTTTACTCATTTCTTTGACTTACCTTTCCGCTTTCTGGGAGTCTTGGGAGAAGTCCCATGTACCGGACTGATGTTTGGAAACGCAGACTCTTCCTCCTTTTCAGGCTCCTTCTCTGCTGGCACCTTTTCCCACACCCGGACAAGTACCTTGCCCCGAGTCGTCTTGTCGTTTGGCCGAGTAAAAGAACCTTGGAGACCACCACACTCGAAAGAAGCGTCCTGTCCCAAATACTTCCTCTTCGCCTTAACGATTGCCATCTGTGACAACTCGTCATGATCTTGAAGGTGACCGGGGACATCCTCATATTCCGTAAAAACAGACATCTTCTTTCCGATACGGTCCGGACGCTCTGTGTACTCTACTTCACAATCCGTACGCGCCGTTCTACTCAGGGCTGCACACATCTGGTCCTTGTCGAGCTTTATCTTCGCTACCCTAATACCGGACAGGGCATCGACAATCTCTATCTTGATCCCATCATGATTTAAGAGCAAGGTGATCTTGCCCTCTAATTTCTTTTCGCCGTATTTCACATCGTTCTCCTTAATCTTGTTTCTTTGGCGGCAGGCCCCAGGGGACCCCCGCCTATCCGTATACTATCCAGAACAATTTGACGGGATTTCCATCATAGATTTTTCCGCGCCGTCCGGTTTCTCTACCTGTCCCGGCCCGTCGTCGCCCTCTTTTATAAACTTCTTGCCGCCATGCCCATCACTGATTATGGCAAGTTTGTGGAACTGGTCCCTAATTGTCATTCGGGCACGTAAAACGTCCTCTAAATACAGCGGCCCTTTGTCCGAGTCTATAGGAGAGATCTGCATTTTAGAGCCTTCTACTACCGGCTTTCTCGCGCCTTGCTGGAAAGCCTCGATGACACCTTCATTTACTCCTGTACTCCTCGAGTTTATCTGGTTCATCGCTTTCATTGACAAAAACCATTGATAGTAGTCCGGTTGCTCTTCTTCATACTGCTCTGCCGTGACTTCCTTTCCATTATTTTTTATGATAACCAGGCGAAGCTCCTCAAAATCATCGATCATCATAAGTTTAGCTTTCAGGTCAACAACGTACCGTTCTTTTTCGATCTGTTCCCTTTTTATTTCTATGTCAGGAAACAGAGCGCTCTCCATTAACATAGCTACCGCCGTACTTTCGTGGCAGCGTTCGTCCGGGTCTTTTCGTATCTTTATTTCCGCAGAATAACCAAGTATTTTACGCTCGCATTCTTCAATGTTTAGTAACATCCTTTTGGCCTCGTCAACGGCGAGCCCATACTGCCTCATCAAAAAATGAAACTGGCTGGCAATGAAGTTCCCCTCTTTCCCAACTGTAAACTTTTCCGCATCAAAACGAGTCTTGATCTTTGCCATTTCAAGAACATTTGGGCGAACTTTCTTAGCTAACTCATATAAAGTAGTCTCAGCAGCCTCGAGCTCATTTATATCAAAACGCATAAAGTATTCTCCTAAGAATCTGCCTGTAATACACACTCCTTTAATTTCCATCTACCCCAAGCCTGCCTACATTCAAATTACCTCTGTCAATTGCATTTCCAGAAGTTGTTTCAATATCAAAATAGTCTATAGTATTATTTGGGCTCCCATCACCCGCAGATGTGCTACCACCACAACAAAACCCTCTACTACTAGCAGTACAACCACCTAACTCCATTCTAGCTACCGTCAGATTTCCTCTGTCTAAAGCATTTCCAGACAATGTTACCATATCGTAATAATCTATTACATTACTAGCACCACCAGGAGTATAGCCACCACAACAAAAACCATAAATGTCTCCGAAAACACCCGCGGGACCATAGCGAGCCACCGTAAGATCTCCTCTATCCGTTGCATTTCCAACGATTGTTGTATTATCTATATAGTCGATGATATTACGATAAGTGGCCCCGAACCCTATCTGTGTCGTACCCCCAGAAAAAAAACCGTATACTAAAGAGGAAGCAGTAGCAGTCCCACCCCTTCCGCTAGAAAGGGTCCCTTTACTTGCAGCATTCCCGGATGTCGTCGTTAAATCTATGTAACTTATGGCACTAAAAGGAGCACTGGCCCCTCCGGCAATAAAACCGTATACCTCTCCTGTTGTTCCACCCAAATACAACGCGGCAGTTAAAAGGTTACCCCTATCTGTTGCATTTCCAGATATTGATGTGAGATCAATATAGTCTATGACGTTGGAGTTACCTCCAAAATATATTCCGCCACCAGCAAAAAAACCTGTCGTAGCGCTAAATAAATTTCCTGCTACCAGATGTCGTCCTGTAGTCAAATCTCCCTTATCCGCCGCGTTTCCCGACACAATAGTTTTATCGAAGTAGTCTATCGTATTTAGCTGGTTAATCCCAGTAGTTGAGCCCCCACCAACAAAACCATAGGTTCCGTCAACAGGCAAGCCTCCTGCTTCTGCTAGAAACCTAAATAATGGTATTCTATTAACAAACATAATTATCCTGCTTTATAGTTAAGTCAGTCGGGGTCTTACCACTCCTTTGTTGTCGGAGTGACTACATGCCCGTCAACAATCTCAGCGTCCGCCGTCGTTATCTTCGGATGGATTACTACACCCGACGGATGAAGGGCAGCAATATAATCTATCGCTGCCTGGTCGTTTGCAAAAAAGACGGCGTTCCAGTTTCCACCTATCGCCTCGAAAATGTCCGCCTGGTTCTCCGAAGATGTATCAATCTCTCCAAATAGCCAGTCCCCGTCCGGATAGATTCCCAAAAAAAGATCCGTCTGCTGATTTATCGAAGGAACCGCTCCCACTATCGCCTCATGCGGGCTCTGACCCTGAGAATTTAGCTGGTATTTCATTCTAAGCATTATGGCATCACTCCTATTACATTTACCGTCAGGTCGCTGCCCGGGGTCGAGGACCCGATCTGGTCCACGTTGAGAAAGAACTTCTCGTTAAAACTTACCCTGTAATTGGAAGAATTTATCGTAATACCCGAATCCACCACCGTCGTCGCCTGTGCCAAATTAAGTACGGAATTAAGGATGTCCGTAGAGACTGTGTTTCTTGCCAACATGATATTGAGATCCGCGCCCGCAGCCGCCGTCTCTACCCAACCTCGCAGCGCAACCAGGTAAGCCTCGCCCTGCTCCCAGTAGAAACCGGTCTTCATTATCACCTTTATCTGATCGTCTGCTACCGTAAGCTCGCCCGCGATCTGGATGATAGCGGTGATTACCTTGTTATTGGGCACCGTTTGCAGCTCACCTAACGGATCCGGAAGGGAAACCCCCATTATCGTTACGGTACCCGAGGAGTAACTCTTGATTATGCCATAAAGGAAAGCCCCACTGCCCGCCGTCGTCCGGTACGCAATCGCCGTACCCGCCTTAAACGCCGCTTGGTTTTCCGCATTGTCCGTCACCGAAAAAGTCGATGTGGAAAGTCTCGTAAAATCCGGTCGGTTCGTATAGTAATCCTCAACACTCGGGTTCTCACCACTTAAGACCCCGTCCCTTAAAATGCCTACCTTACTCATCAGTGTGTTCTCCCTAAAATATTTCTTTCACTATTTTGTCCGAAAGCTCCCGACACGCCTTTCTTATATCATCAGGAAGGGGCGCATACTCACCCCCTACCAACTCGCTTATCCCCGAAACCAGGATCCCGTTTATCACGTCACGGGGCTTTTTGCGAACCCCCACACGCTTGCGACACTTTTTGCACTTTATCACCCCACCTACCGCTTCCAGAGTCTCCTTTCTCGGTATCTCCTTACCGCAGCCCGTACAGTACATCTTCTTGTTCCAGTCCATTATACCTTCTCGATTAAAGCTTTGTTCGGTAACCTCTCAAAACAATCTTTTAACAAAGTCTTTATCTCTTTAAAACGATCCTCGGTAAGCTCCCGCTTTCCAGTCTCTAATTCCAAAACGTGTTGCTGCTCAACCCCTAAGACTTCCGCTAGGTCAGACTGCTTATAGCCGACAATCTGTCTTAGTTTTCTTAGCCGGGCACCCATCTCACTCGTTGTCCCCTTTAAGCAGGGCACCGGGATCTTTAGCGGTAGTAAGCTATGGCTCGCCTCCCGTAAGGCAAAAAACTTCTTTATCTCACCCAACTTTTCCTCAGTAAGAGCCTGACTGCCCATCTCCAAATCCGATATCTTTTGCTGGCTCACTTCCAAAGCTCGCGCCATGTCAAGCTGTCTTATCCCAAGATTGTTTCTCAGACTACGCAGCTTGCTGCCCATCTCACTCGTTGTCCCCAACATCCCCTTCCTCCTTATTAGGACCACATAGCAGGCTACGAAGATGCTCAAGATACTCCCTGTCCTTTTCAGTCATAACATTACTCTCTGACACCGAAAAAGCCAACTTCTTTCTAAGTTTTAGCACCTTTCTCGTAAGATCCACTATCGTTTTTTCATTCTTTGGTTCAGGACCAAACTCTGCCAGCTTATGGATCGAAACTACCCTGGCCGCTGCCATGCCTACGTCCCACTCAACCTTTGTCAAGTAAACCCGCTCATCACCCTTTGACAAGTCTACCCCAATTTCTACCTCCACTCCCAACTCCGAATCCTCTGACATACCCACTCCTTTTCTCTTTGCCCTTTCAGTTTTTTTCAACCTCTATTAAACATCGTACACATTTTTGTCCGTTTGTCAAGGTTTTTTAAAAATTTTCTTGACGAAGGCCCGTATTACCCCTTATACTCTAAAACAGCTTCAAAATCATTCGCTCGGTCTTCATGATGGAAGACGACACTCGCAGGGGAGGGTAACAGAAAATACCAACTGTTACCCTTTCCTCTCTTTTTTTATCAAGTCTGCCGTAACTACTCCGCACCGCTCCGCCGATCCCGAGCCGGCAAATTCCGAGCCGGCAAAATTACCTTTACTTTTTAGGGAAAGCCCCTTACACTATCCGTACACGATACCTCCCGATGGGTTTGATGACCCATCGAAGACTACCCGATTTCGCTTTCTCCCCTTATATTCAAGGACACTTTGGCGGCAGAAAGCGAAATCTCTCTCTCTCTTATACCCCCCTTTACAAACCCTAAAAAAAAGACCCTGAAAATGTTTGTCAAGAAATTTCCCGCTCGTAGATCAAACAAAACCTGAAAAAAGTGATGTTTCCCGTCCCCCCAAAAAAGTCCAAAAAACCCCCCTAGGAAAAGCATGAGACCTTTTTCTGGGAATGATGTAAGTGTTTTCTACATATGGGGTTATGGTGACAGAGCGCTAACCCTTATAGAATCAGGGATTGTAGAAGATCAGCAGGTGAGCGGGGACTGCTCAAACATGTAGATCCCCATGAAATCTCAGGTAGGGGACGACGGGGGAAAAGGAAATAAGGGCTGAAAAAAAGGGTGTAGTAACGGCGGGGGTTTGGGAGGGGGTGGATTGATGGAAATTCCATGTGAAATAGCTCCCCCCTGAAAAAGGTAAAACGAGAAATGAGAAACCAAAAAGCATATCTCTCGTGTGAGAGCCCGGCCATACGAGTACCCCCCTTCCCTGTGTAAAGCTTCGGACACCCTCCCCTACCTCCTCTCTGTCCAGTCCCTCCAGTCGGTCCCTTTGGTCAGGGAGCGCTATCTCCCCTTAGCCGACCCCCCAAGCAGTTTACTTACGGTTTGAGTTCGGCTGAAATCGGCCAATACCAACCCCCCACATGCATATTGCAAACACCCATGTCAGTATGTGTTATGGGAATCCTATGTGTCCATTCTGTCCGGTCACTCCGATAGTGTGCATGTAGGTTCACAGTGTGTCGCAGTGTGTACAGTGTACGATACTTGTACACTTCTCGGTGTACAAGTATTGGACACCCCTCTTCACGGCAAACGTCTTCCACTTCTTTGCCAACCTCAACCGACCTCAACCAACCTCACAAGTGCGGCGGCGGTGCCCTAAGTCATTACACGAGTAGCACTTGTATTCCCTCCCATCGGTCCCCTGTCTCCCAGAAACTAATAGAGATCGGCACCCTAATAGAAAATCTCACGAACATAGGCCAGCGAGCCGCCGCAGCTTACCGCGGGAAAGTGTCTATTTTTCTGACAGGGGTATGAGTTGTTGACACATGGTTTTTTGCTCCAAGTACTTGATAGGAGGACCAATAGCGATTTTTACTAATTTTCGTAGGTTTAGGAGGGGAAGAAATCGGCAAAGGGGGGTCCGGTGACAACCGTTACTCCTCTATGAACCCCTAAATTGCTAGGGGTGAGCCGGTAGGGAGGCTGCCCTCAGTCGTTAATAAAGCGGGCTCTAAAGAATCCGCTCTTCCCACTTTAATGTGGATGAGGGTAACGAGGGTAGTCTTCCTGCACATATGTCCATCTTCGCCTCTGTAGGTGGTCTGTTCCACGCCTGTAACTGGCATAGAGATCTTACCCGAGGGGCACGAGCATGATACGCGCTTATGCACCCCTGCTTGTGGCTTACTGGGCGTCCTTAGCTGTAGTGGGAGTTCTACATCGCACCAGGGGCATTGTGGGCTCTTACTCATCGTGGATCTCCTTCTTAATGTAGTAAGCGTGATCGTCTTCATCAACATATTGGATGCTTGTCAAGTGGGTGCTTGTCAAGTGGGTGCTTGTCAAGTGCCTTCTCTGCGAATGAAAAGCCCCAGATTATCTCGATAGACCTCTTAACAGTAACATCTGACTTTAAGAGAGTTGCCAACATGTTACACCCTTCCCAAGTGTATGCTTTAGGTAAGTACTGATTGTTGGTCAACAGGTCAATACTTTTTACCACCTCCTGGGCCGATAGCTTGAACCAGAACTCGTTTGGGAATTTATCGTTGTCCATACGAGCCTGGTTAAGCACCCTAATCTCTACCTCATATATTATTGCCACATCTTGATCTAAAAGAGCGGGAGGTCGGCCCGGTAGTTCCAGGATAGGATAAGTTTGGTCGGAAATGATCATACTACTCATGGTGTGAGTCTCCCCACACCGGGGGCATTGTGGAGCATTGTGGGCTCTCATTCATTATGGTTAAGCTTTTGTTCGGTAATTGGCTCTTTGTGTTCGGATATGAGTTGGGTGTGGGCAATTATTTTCTTCACCCTCTTCATGCACTCTTTGTCACCGAGATGTGTGGCTATCGTTTTCAATTGATCTAGGGCGTAGTAGCAGAGTGAGCAGATAGCATGGGGGTCGTCCTTGGGGGACTTGACCGTCTCTGTGCCACAGTACTCACAATTAACGGTCTTAAGTGGCTGTGTGTCCTCTCTGGGTTCTAAAAGCGGGTGTCGCTTCCCGGGCATCATCCAAGGCTCGCCCGATTTATCTCCTTCTGGTCGTAGGGGCATAGGATACGGAGACAGGTATTCTTTCCTTAGTCTCACATCTCTGTAACGGTATGTACGAGGATTGACTATTCCTCGGTATGTTAGTTTTGTGTGTCTGTAGGTGCTTCCTTTTGCATCTTCTGCAACAACTTGTGTGGCTCCGGTAATTATTTGTTTTCCTTTAACGACCGGGCAGTTGGGTGACTTGGTCTTATGCTCCCAGATATTTCCTTGTCCGGTCTGGTGGAGCTGTAGTTCTATTTTACAGTATGGGCACATTGTTGGTAAAAGTGTGCTTTGTGGGGTTATTTCATGGGGCATCGTGTCCTCCTCTCCTTGTTACTGGTACAGCTAATTGGTATCCACGGGAGCTGTTCTTTCCTCGCGAGTTTTAGATCCTTGTGTACGAGCTTACTCATTGTGTGCAAATATCTGCACATCGCACAGTAGGGTGGTGCTGCGCAGCGAGGCGGCTTTTTCCTATGGGTCATCATCGTCTCATACTCGGGTTTTGTTTGACCTTTATTTTAAGGGGGTAGCCCCTAAAGGTCTTAACCCGCTCAAACTCGATGGGTTCGTCTGTGAGTACTAATATGTCGCCCCCCTGTGTGGTTACCTCTACCGGGCCTAATAATTTGTCGTATGCCGCAGTACGTGCGAATTCCCAAGCTGCCGCTCTTAGCCCACTATCTTCTAAGTCCTCGTCGTCTACTTTTTTGTTGCATAGGACGATGGGTACTGATTGGCCCTCCTGTTTCTTGTAGCGCTCGAATGCGCCTGCTTGTTGTAACAAAAATACATGGTGTCTGTTTTCCTCACACTTCTCGGTATAGAGCGCTGCATACTTCGTCACCTTTTCTCTTAAGTGCATGTTTTCTCTCTCCAGCATGTCTAATCTTTCCGCGTTTTTCACACTCTCCTTGCAGGAATCAAGTGTTTCGCAGACCTTTAGAGTTTCTCTTAGGCCCTCGATCCTCTTCTCCAGGTAAGACACCCGATTACTTCTCTCCTCGCAGACCAGGCACTCTACCTTAATACGGAAGGTGTCAATCTCGATCCTTCTAAGGTTACCCATCCCCATAGGCGTCTCTTTGGGTTTCCCATCTCCTTGAAAAAAGTGCAGGCAACACGTACCCGCTAAATCCTCTGCTACTGCTTCACTATATGCCTGGCCTGGCTTTGGGTTCACCCTCAATAGGAGAGCGTTACAATCTTTACATAGTTCTGTCGAAGCTTTTTTCTCTGTCGTCGTAGTCTCCCTGGTTTTATTTTGGAAGCTCACACTTTCCTCAAAAACATGCAAACAGCACCTTCCCTTTAACACTCCTGAGGCAATTACCGCTTTGTCCCATACATCTCCTGATTTCGACCTCACGTTGGCTTCCTTTAAGACCTCCCTACAATCTTTACACAAAATACCCACTAGTCTCCCCCCTTGTTATTGTACTCGGACTTGTAAAATATGCCCGCTTCCTGGAGCAGTCCAATATGCTGTGCGTTTTCCTGGCACTTATCAGCGTAAGCTTTCGCGTACTTTTTTAGCTCCGCCCCTAAACGGGCAAGGTTTTTGTCCTTCTCCTCGCAAGATTCACACCCTGATAGCCTACTGCCCTTAAATTCGACCCTTTTTCTATCTATTGTTGCCATCATTCTCTCCTGACTTAGGTTTTGTCTCTACATTCAGGCGATAACCCCTGAATGTCTCGGCCCACTCGAACTCAGTAGGCTCATCTAGGAGCACTAGAAGCTCGTCCCCTCTTGTAGTTACCTCTATAATCCCCAACAATCCCCCATGATGTAGTCGTAGGGAAAGTGCAAGTTTCCGGGCCGCTGCTTGAAGTTTGTTCTCTTCTTCCTCACCACCTAAGGGTACCAACTTTAGACTGACTGAGTAGGATGCTCTAAGGTGGTAACCTCTCTCACACTTCCTACAAATGACCCCTATCCCTTCACCTAGTGACTCGGCGTTGTTCTTTGCTTTGGATATGTGGTTACAATGTGGACAAGTTGCCGTGTACTCGATCACCACGTTATCTATCTGTGCTTCTTTCAACTTTTCCCCTCCTTATCCAGATATTAAAGGACATCTCTGGAAAGTAATCCCTTTGGCACTTGGTGCAGGTCACTTCCAGCTCCTCGCCGTCGTTTTTTACCACAGCGTTCCCTTTGATATAACAGTTTGGGCACACGATTATGTAAGAGATGTCTATTTTCTCTATGCAGGACTCACTCAACCCTCTTCCCCCTTTATGTCCCTTGGATCAAGGAATAGAGAGTCGCTTGTTACCCATTTCCCGCAATCCTCGCACTCATGGAGGCTCCTGGCTATCTTTTTGCTGGTACTTAGCAAGTTTATCTCGTCTCCGTGTACATTCCTTACCCAATTTAGTACCGGGTGCTTGCAAAATAAGCGTTTTATCCACTTTGGCATCGAAATTTTCCTTTCTCTCTTAGATTCACCCTTCGAGCAAACGATGAAAGTGGCCTCTATTTTTTCACAGGGGCGAATCACTTGTACCATAATCTTTTTCACGGCTTTTTTGTCTCCTCTGTGTGAGCGGTGTCCTCTACACTACACTTAGCTTCTCCGTCCAAGCAAGCGACGAAGGTAACCTCTATGCTTTCACCCGGGGAGGAGCGTTCTCTCCTTGTACTCGGGGCACTTCGCCACCCGCATCATTTGGTTCACATTAAGCGGCAGTACCTTACAAAACCACACATGGAAGGTTTTAAGCTCTGGTTTTGGTAGCGCATCTTCGTAAAGGTCCAGTTTTACACAATTACAGCACGATTTACACAACACATTCATGATTTCCTCACTTTATCTATAGACTCGCCCACTTGATTAAATATTCCTACGGTCTCGCTCATTTCTTCCCTTTCACGGCAAATTTCCACATCAAAGCTTCTCCCACGGAGGCCCCATTACGAACAAACAAGTGATACAGCCTATCTCCTAATTGTATCTCCTTCTCCGATTTCAGTATTCTAAACACATCAGATACTGTCCTTACCCTACTACTCCCCAAAGTGCCCATCCTTTGCAAAAACCTACGATACCTCTTCTTCTGCTTCTTTGTTAAGTGCACCTCTAACCCCTCCCCTCGCGGCAAACGCTTTCCGCCGAGTTCGTTGATTTCAATTTATTCCAAAAGTTTTTATCTCTTTGTTTCCCTACCGATATCTCCATAAGGAGTGGCGCGGCTTTGTGCTCCAAACCACAGCACGCAGCGGTAAAACCAGCATCGGTTTTCGGACTCCAATCCAGTTTTTTCTTACATAAAATACACCTTGTATCATAGAAAACATGAAAGGGGGTCGTAGTCCTGCTTGTCGTTATCATACCGTCTGTCCTAATCCCACTTAATTTATTAGTAACCGGTACCCACTTCCCGCCCCTCTTTATCTCCACCTTATGAGAGAATAATGACCTTGTAAGGCGCATCGCCAAAGGGTATTTCTCCTTTACAAGCACCCCCTTCTCCTCTAAAAACGTCCGCGCCATAGATACCGCTGCCTCTAGGTGCTCTATTATCCCGTAATTCTTCATTCCCCCTCGCTTTCATCTTTAAAAACACCCGCGACAAACGCTTTCCACCGCTATCTACGGATGGTACCGGTTTTCTCTCCGTAACTATCCTCCACAGATCGCCACAAACTTACCATACCTCTTGTTTTCCACTTCAATTGCATCGCAAATACTTTCACCTGGGTACTCCAGCTCCCCTTTGGCTTCTAAGAGTTCGTTCGGGTCATGATCAAAGGGGTAGTGCCTAACTATCAGCCTTTGTGGCACCTTCTTTAACAATGCTCTTAGCTTCTGGACCGTCATCTCTCTCATCTAAGTGCCTCCCGTTATCTTTACCTGCCCCTTAGTGACAAGGCAAGCGATTATACTCTCTGCCTGTTTATACCACTGCTCCTGTAAGACAGAACTTGAGGGCCACATCCCCTCCCTCTGACCGTGTTGCAATGAGGATACGGCCTCAAATAGCTCCGTAGCTACATGAGATATGTGCTCTCGCGGTATGGTGACCTTTACCTTGCCCTCAAGTAGGGTTCCCATGTCTAATTACCTCGACCAAATATGTAAGGCCATACTTTAACTATCGTTTTCATTTTGCTTTCCTTTATTTATCCACAACCTCACTGGCATTTCCGCTTTCCGTGCCTCATCGTAAGTTATACACTTACTACAAACACCAGGGAGATCCAGTATCACCGATCCCATTTCCTTGTCACACCTAGAACATTTTAAAACATCAGAGTCACCGTCTGCTATAATCCCCTCTACATGACTCTTTATTGCTTCACAAATTAGTTTCTTCGCCTCTTCCCGTGTGTCCCCGACCGCCACACATCCCAGTAAACCTGGAACATACACCCCATACCCCTCCTCGCCTCTTTCTATACAGATATCATAGCTCATCACTATTTCTACTTTGTCTTTACTCACTGACATAGCTTTTTTTCTCCCCTGTAACCTCTATCGTTCCTACTCCATAGCTTCTATTGCTAAAATATAGGACTCTATGAATTCTTTCGCTTGCGGGATAACAATTGCATTGCCGTAACCGCACAATCGTCCCACCTTTTCGGGAATCCCATGAGCCAACGGGGTAAGACTCCCTCCTCCGATACCGGCAAAAAAGTGGCACTGCCGGTATCCTTCAAGTTCTTTTGGAATAACATCCTCAATACTCCTCTCGTCTACGTCTCCGTCAGCAATCAAGCCTTCCTTTATAAGTTCTCGTAACCAAGCTGCCGCCTTCGGATTGTTCTCGTTGTAATAGGCTCTCATATCTGTCCCTCTGTAACCGTTATCGTTCACAACTGTGGTCTGGCAGTAAATATGAACCAGCTCGCGGCCCTAATAAACCCGTGAGTGGCCGCCGAGTGCATTTTTGATCACCCACGAGTCTTCTACCTCGCAGCGGCTTACCCCAGGTCTTCTTTTTTATTTCTGCTCTGTATCCTAACAAAATAGCGGATGGTCAAAAACGGATTCCATGGCCATTTTAAGAATCTTATACCTCTACAAGTGGTTCTTCCATCGCTTCTATCCGCACATTCTCATCTACCCGGGTAAATTCCCAGCAGTGTGGACACATCACCAACCCGCCCCGAGTCTGGTACCGGCGCTCCCTGTCCCCACTCTGTATATATTTCTTGCAGTATTCACACAAACCTAGTGCAATACGCCCCCTGTGGGTCCTGTCTAGCCTCCTTGCCAGCAGAAACGAGAGGACCACAATCAGCACGAGTAGAACATAGTACGTTATCATTTTGTCTCTCCTATCTGCATGCCGTACAGGCAGTGCAAACCGAACCGCGAAATGCGCCCCCACCAGGCCATACACCACTCCGTTTCACAACTCCATCATGCTTCTCAGAAAAAGGCTTTTTAAATGGATTGAACATCTCAATTTTAGGGTCAAATTCTTTCTTTGGCTCTATATACAGCTTGCCGTATTTCTCACCATACACCTTTTTGAGCTTAGCGGTTTCCTCAAAAATAGATTCGCTTTCTACTTTTCTTTTTATCTTAACCTTCTTCACACTTCCCATTTTACTACTCCTTAGCTAGTGTTCCACTCCTGTTTCCTTTCATCATACCTGCTCCAAACGGACTCGTTGAACTTGCTCGAACGTGGCCTAAATGGGTAGCTCTGCCTCCGTTCCCACTCCTTTCTCGCCCGCTTTTGACTCGCTGCCTGTCGTTTTCTCTCCCTTCGGACCTTCTTCTTTTCCCTTGCTTTCAGTACTCCCATGACACCCTCCCCCAACAAGAGCCACACTCTTTTTACGACAAACCATACACATATCCATCCCCCCACGCACGGGAGCCTTACAAACGATACAAAGAGGTATTTTCTGCACTACCACCTGTCTGCCCTCGTAATACTTAGGGTAATGATAATCATTCTCCTCTCGTAAGAAGATGACGATCTCCGAATCGTTGGAGATTCCCAAGAAGGCCCCCTCGGGCAAAATTCCCTTATCGTAAAGCTCTGCGGTGAGTGCATCGGCTGCTTCCTCATTGGTAAGGGTATGTTTAGCCCTAGGCGGCATGACATGGGCCGAATACTTCATCGAAAGTATGTACTTCTCACCACACTCGGTACAGGTAATCTCCAGCTCGGTGTGCAGTAGCACCCCATCGGTAACCACCTGATGCTCAGTGCCACACATCGGACACTTCGCAGTGAGTGAAGATACTATGTTGTGCACCTCCACATATTTTGATAAAAACTCTCTATCGTTCACTTTTTCTCTCCTAACGATCCTTTTTATCGCTCGATCAATAGAGCTCCGGTAACAATCTTCACTACAGTAATAAAGTTTCCCATCAACTACCCTACTTTTTAGATAGCTAGAGAATAACTCTACTATCTTCCTTCGACCCCACTCCTGTACGGTCTCGTCGTGCTTAGTACACACAGCCGCTTCCGTATTTTTCCACAACTTCCTGGTAAGGATAGTGTACCAACCCTCCGGAGTTTCCTCCAAAGGCGCGTACCCACCAATCCCGCAGTTATCGCAGCAGTAAGATACAATGGACTTCACTCTTACCTCCCCTCTACTACCCTGAAAACTAGGTCAAATGGATGGTCTATCCTCGTAAACCTCTCCAATTCCCGGTACATTGCAAAGTGCTTTGGAGTCTCGTACCCTCTGCACCTTCCCAAAGCACCCAGTATCCTTAGGATCTTGTCGAACTCCTCCGCCCTTTCCTTCTCAACCAGATACCAGTGCCCATCGTCGTCCTTTCGTAGCTGGTACTCCTGCTCTTTCTCCTTCTTAGGGTAGTCGCCTACTTCCTCTACTGTTTTACCCACTCCAGAGCACGTCCTGCACTTGCCCTCACTCCCGAAGTGTCCCTTACAATGGTACATGGTACAGTTTGAACATTTTCTACTACAATTTACGCACAAACTGTCTTGGCACTCAAAACAAGGGAAACCTTGATTCTCTTTTTCTCCTTGTACAAAGGGAACCCCGCAATCATTACACCGGCTACTCATTTTTTTTTCTCCACTAACTCTGAAAAGTCCTTGACAAACTTGTCCGCTTCATCGAGTACCGTATAGGGGAGGGACCCTCCCCCATACAGTTTCTATCTATGCCTCGTTCTTGCCTTCTACATCGCGCTCGACTCGGTCACGTGTCCGCTCGCGCATCCACATCAGGGCCTCGTCCAGCTTCTGTATCGCCATTGTGTTCTCACGGCACGGGAATCTGCTCGCGAACCCCTCGATCACCTTCTTTGCGGTCTCGATCACGGAGTCGATCTGGCAGCCGTTGACACCCACCTCCTTTATGGGCCCCTCCTGGATCTGAAACCCCAAGTAATTTTCATTTCCGATTGTAATAAACTCCGACGGCTTTACATCCTTCAGTATTTCCTGAATCTCACTCATGGATCTTTTCCTTTCTGGCAAGCGTTTTCCGCCTTATGTAACTCGAAAGGCGTCAGCTTACCTAGAATTTGTTTAAATACATATAAAACATACTCTTACTCATGTAACTTCGTGTAACTGTAGTTCCGCTATGCCTGCCTAACTCTCCCTTGTCGTGTACAGGGTAATCTCCCACCAAATAAGATAAATATGAAGTGTTCTTAACACAAGCCCCTTTCCACAAGGAACAAACCAGACACCTAACTCGTATCCGTTTTTATTCCTGCGCGACGAGATAAAAAAGTAAAAACGCTTTAGTATACCCACTAATACTCCTCCTAAAAATCTAAACACCGGCTGGTTTCAGCGGCTCTACGTTTGTCCCCGGGTGTGCAATGAGCCCCGCTTGTCACTCCTCATCGCACGGCTTACATATCCGTAATTTGAACTCCCCCACTCTATTTATCTGACTACAGCCATCACACACCCGCTTATGGCACACCGAACAACGGGAACCACCCTGCAAGAAATCATCCAACGGCTTCTTACACACATAACACTCCAAGGGTTCCATACTACAAACTCCTAATTCTGCAAGTCTGTTACAGGCTCCTTAAGTTTCTTGAAATCAATCACTAATCTCTCCTTACTTTTTGAAACCGTAACAAGAACCTTCTCTTTCCGGTAAGATTGAGCCTGTGCGAAGTTATTTCCTGGTGAGGAAAAGTACTTACTCGGGAGGATGAGTGCCTTACTTAATTCCTCCTCAAAATCGCGGACTTTCTGTCGCCACGCCTCTAAATCCTTCATCAACTCATCGTCTACACTGGCCGTAGGGATCTCGATAAGATCCTTGTACGCTTCTTTAGACCAAGTAAATATTATCTTCTTACCAGACACAGCTTTCTCCGTTTCCCTTACGAGTGACCTTGGGGGCGCACTCCTTACAAAACCACTTTCTCTTACCTTTTTTCTCGGAAGTAAATTCCTGGCAGCACATCGAGCAGTGGATGCCGTACTCCTTTATCTCCCCCTGATCGATAGGTTTGAACTTGCACTCCATGCATTCCCACCCCTGCTTATTTAGATGCCCACAAGGGCACTCCCACGCCCCGGGATAATTCTCATTGTGCCCCGGGGGCCTGTATTTCTTAATCATTTCTGCTCCGTTCACACGGTCTCCTCACATTTATCCAGTCCGACTCACCGATAGACTCTTTTAAACGCTTGACAAGGGAAGCAGATACCCCCTCCTCAACCACATATCCCTTCTCCAGGGCCTCTATAGTAACCCGAATAGTTTTCTCTATCGACCACTTAACATTGTTCACTAGACGAACCGGGGCTTTGCACTGACATGTGTACGGTCTAAGTCGCGTCTGGTACACATCGTGACCGCACTCTTCACAGAGCATCAAGATAGGAGTCAGCTCTCGCTCCCTCTTTCTATAACTCTCATCTGATTCCTGTGTCCAAACAGTTTTCAGCTTGCGACGTGAGGAGGTAACGGGATAGCTACGAATTTCTACCCCACTCATCTTCGGGGCACTGTCTAACATCTCAGATAGAGGAGGAGATAGAGCCTTCGTTTTCACATGGACCACTTTAAACTCCCCACCCACTTGAACCACGCCGTAGGGGCAGTATTTACACTTCTTAACCACATGGTCTACCACTGTTGAAGGCTCATACAGTCCTTTGTTTTTACACCAGGGGCACTTGGAATACTTAACCACTTTCGATCCCTCCATTGTCCTCCCGTCTCATTTCAAACTCATATATACCGTGGCAGACCTCACCATCATACTCCTCCCTTGAACACTGCTTGTCAAAGTAGCTACCGTTATCCGTCCGACGTCCGCATTTTGGGCACACCTGAAAGTTCTTATTTATCCTTCTCTCCTCGGGGATATTCATTATCTCGTCGTAGCTGAGCCCTTCAAAGCCCAGGGCCCGCTCGACAATCCTCTCTGCGGCCCCTCCTCCCATACCTTGGGTAATCAGGTATGTAGCAAAGGCCCCTACAATTTGCTGCTCCTTGTTTTTAGCAAACTTGTCCAGTGGCCCTACAAACGGCCTCTCCTTGTTCCCAGAGTCCCGCTTGCTCGTAAACTCGTCGCTCGCAAGAGCTTTCTGTACCTCAATATGAACACAGGCTGCGACGTTTTTCGCTATCTTTCCCCCCACTAAAACCCCCAACTTCCCTGCCAATTCCATCTCGTCCAGAGCCCGCCCTATAATATCCAGGGCTCTCTCTCGTACAGGATTTCCCGTATCCCCGAGCTTAAGCCAGGTTAAAGCTTCCATCGAGGTTGCCAAATCTTTCCTGATCTTCTCTCCCAGGTAATTTTGGGATGGTGCCCCTTTTTGTTTACTCCGACGGACATCCATGACAAACATACCCTGGCACGGACCCTCTCCATAGTCCGTACTACACCTAATACCAAAAAGATCCGGATTTGCTACCTCCTTGTGGCACACACTACAGGCTTTAACATCGGAAACACAGCCTTCACACAAAAGGCTGTCTCCTAACCACCCACGAAGACCACAGCATGTGCATACACCTATTCGTTCTTCCATCGTTCACCTACCTTTTCTGCTTCAATAATTCGTTCTCATAGAGCTGGGTGAGGTAAAAACCCCACCCAAGTTGGATAAAACTGTTCCTTTCATTGAAGTGCGCAAGACACACCGACTCATATCCATGCCCGGGGACCGGCACTTTGCTCACAGAAGCTTCCTTACACGTCGGGATAAAACAAGAGCTCACGTCTACCCATCCCCCTTCTCACTCTCTTCTCGCTTCCGTAAAGTGTTCAAAACACAGGTAGGGCGTAGGCCCTGTCTCTCAATAGTGAGTTCCAAGACTTCGCACATAGGGAACCCTGTCTCTCTCTCACGTTCAATCTGATCTTTAAAAGTAACGATCCCCTTCCTCCTGAGTACCGAAATCCGGGCCAGCACGTTCGTTATTATGGTACGCTCCCCAGAGTACGGATCAAGTGCCGCAGGAATGTTCCCAGTATCGCATTCGGACTCTATCAACTTCTGTAGCAGAGCCCACTCATCCCCTGCCAAGAACACATCATCTCCGGACAGGTACCCGATTCGATCTATCTCTTCATGCGTAAGTAGCTCATATAGCCGGTCACCAGTACTGCTCGGAGGGTTGTCCGTGTACTCCATGCCCATCACTTCTTACTCCTAAGTATCCGTCGCTTCGTCACAGGGCTTACACACCATAGAATTCGGAGTGCTATGCCGGATTAGTTTACCGCACATGTGGCATACTGCCTTATGGCACACAAGACAGTGCACAATAAAGTCGTCGTAGAGCTCCTTCTCGCACACGCAACACTTAGGAGCACCCATTCACTTTTTCCCCCGGCTCTTCTTCTTCCTGTTCCCGCAGCTCTGCTTCCTGTTCTCCCGGATCTTTTTCTTTTTCTTCCGGAGCTTGGCCTTGGTCTTGTTCTCCTTTGGCGTGATCTCGTAGCTTCGCTCTCTCTTCTCGACCTTTTCTTCGCTCTCGGCTGTTCCCGAGAACAAGGTAAGGACCCCGCCGGTCGGTGATGATTTGTACTCTTCAGGATTCATAATTCTTACCTTTCATAATATATTGTTTCATGCGCCTGATCACCGGTGGCAAGCGCTTTCCACCAGTTGCCTGCTTACACGTTTGCCAGAACGAATAACAGAAGCAAATGGAACGTGTTATCCACTACGATCATACCCCAGATATACGCCTGGGGAAGATTCTCTTTAAAGTACCCGAACTGTTTAAACCACCCCATCCACAGGGTCGCCGCACGTGTCCAATCCTGTACCGAGTGAGACAGCCAGATTGCAAGTAGCTTCCACCACGCCCAGAAATCCCATGATCCCACTGCTAAGCGTGCGCACAAGTAAATAGAGAGCGTAACAATTGCTCCATGAAACAGTGCGACCAAAAGCCCAAGCCACCTACGAGTCGCCCATGTCTTGTTGTTCGCCTGCCAGTCATTTTGAAATAGGTAATCACCTACTAAATGTCCTATCAAATAGTGCATTTATTCCCTTTCTTAATATTGAACGAATTAGAGAAACTAATTTTTGGTCCTTTTTGTACTGCCCTGGGCTCTCCACACAATCAGGGCAAAAATCCTCACTATCTAAATCACTACTGTTTCTGCCACAATCTCTACAGAGGCCAATTGTCTTAACTCCCATTCTGCCTTGCCTCCTCCGCTAACGCTGCCTTAAGCTTATTTAGAACGTCCGTAAACGCGAGCCCCGACTCGCTGATAAAGGCACCCCTCTCACAACCTAAGCACAGGATTATAGGCCCCCCTTCGTAAGTGACCTCATCTTTATCGTACCAGGTGTTCTTGCCACTACAGAAAGGGCAGGTCAGGTCCGATTTCACCCACACGTCCCTAAACTTTTTCTTCGTAGCGGTCGCTATCCTTATTATTTCAAGTTCCTTAACCACTCTTTCGCTCCTTCTTTACTGAGACAACGAGCACCTTAGACTTACACTTAGAACAAGGCCCCTTCTTAAATCTGCCCTCGCCAGCTTTGTAAATCTCCTCTGCGTGAGTCTGGGATACCGCTTTTACTCTTCCTAGTTCCACGTAAGCCCTAGTCTCAGCGTAGATCACGAATGTTTTCTCTTTGTTCTCAAGACAGTCTGTGCAAAGGAACGCAATATCACTATCCCCAACCCCATGAACATGTGTACCACAAAGAAGGCAGTGGCACTTTACACATACAAACATTTCATAATCATCTTCGCAGTGGCATTTTTTATCGTACTCTTTACACCGGGAAAAGAGTTCCCTTTTACAGATCTTCTTAGCGCACTTGTCGCTGCACCCAAGAAAGTGCTCTTGGCCTGCGATTAGCTGTACCCACGGCCCGTAGAGTGTGTCGTGGAGGAGGTCTGTTCCTTGTAAGTCCTTGAATTCCTCCTCCTTACTACACTCCGAACAGATCAGTTTAATTTTCATAAGGAAAGTCCACCTTTGTCTCTCTTTTTAGTGTCCAAGTTAGTCTCAGGCCGGAAGTGTCCTCCATTATGATTGGAATAGGGAGCACCCTAGAGGCCATTAAGACACCCGAAGGGTCATAGAGCTCAAACTTGGTCACTTTAGTGCCTTCCTGAAGGGTTTTGGCCGGTATCTCGCAAATGTCGATCACCTCCCCCTTCTCATCGAAGAGGTCGGTATGTTCCCCCACCGGTATCTCTATCTCGCCGTTCACTATAATCTTGTATCCCATGTCTATCCTTTCGCTGTCTCTTCAAACCGAGTCCCAGAGTTTTTGAAACGAACCGTTTTGCCATTTATAAGGGACTCGCAGTTAGGACACTTCTTTAGAAAAGTCTCCTCCAATTCTATCAAACGGACAGAAACCCCACAGACTGGGCACGGTTTCGGGCTCTGTTTTAAAAAGGATCCCACTATACTGAGAAACTCCTTGTGGCACTCCTCGCATAAGGAGTACTCGCACTCAGTGCCTGATTGAATAAAGACCTCAGTGGGTCTACTTCCCTCTCCTATTGCTCTGTGGTTAAAGTCAATCCCCATAGCAAGAACCACATTTTTATCGCTTCTTAGCGTTAGAGAAAACTCAAACGGAGAAACCCCCTTAGGAAGTTCCTTTCCACATCGTAAACACTCGCTATTCATCAACTTTTCTCCTCTAATTCAGACTTCCACTCACCCTCGCTTATCTGGATCCACCCCTGAATCGCATCAGCGCTCTGATCTAAAGGGCGAAGCTGACCCCCCTCTGTCTCCGCAATGAACACCCACCCATGCACCTTCATCTTCGCTGCTGTGATTATGTGGAATCCCATCCCACCTCCGTGCCGATAGTATCCTCCCACCTCGAAGTGGGAGAACTCTGCCGGTTGCAAGAGACCGGTATCCTCTGGCTCCGGGTCTCTCCTTATGCTAGGGGCCAAGTCCTCTATCCGGTACCTTTTACACAGGTTTTTGGACTCCTCCTGCTTCAGATGGGCATTACTATCCTTCCACTTAATCTCTATAGGAATCTTCCCCAGGCTCTTAAAATCAACACATGCGGGGTATGAGAGACAGTTATCGAACACTATTGTTCCCGACGAGTAAAACACCGTCCCAAAAGTAGTTCCTGATTCTGTAATAAGTGCTCCCACACATGGTTCCGTCCTCTTATCGGTACCCATAAGGGTACGCTCTGTACCCCCTTCGAGTGTTGTCCTATATATTTTAACACTCCCAGGAGAAATATCGTGCCAAACTTCTGCCGTAGTACTGTTAGGCTCCTTCTCATATTTTATAGGCACCGTATACCGATTTGTATTTTCCGTTACCATCATCGTCCAACTCCGTTAAGAAAATGCCTTACTTCCCTGGGGAGGATCTCCCCTATCTACTACTTCTTTAGGTTGGTAAACCCCCTTAGGTTGCCCCACCGCTGCGTACCACAATAGAGCGAGCAGGGATGCCATCTCTTTTCCTACCGAAGTCAGGGCCCTAACGAGGAAGAACTTCCGGTGCTCTGCCAGGAGCTTCTCATGGTCCCTCATCAGGGCGTCCTTCTCCTGAGCTATAGGAAAATTTACATCCGGCACCCCGCTTACATAATCGATGGTTCCAAGAGATGAAACTGTAGAGTGACGGCGCTTTTCCAATCGTGGGTCCGTAATCTCTACCACTTTCTCAGAATCAAAGTTCGCCGGGTTCGGATCTTTTTCCTTTTCGTCTGGTAGGTAAGTCTCCGGAAGATTGTCCTTTATGAATTGCTTCCTGTCCTCGCTGAGTATGATTCCACACATACTGGCATACTTTAAAGCCTGAGCCACAACCCACGCTTCATACTGGTCATATCCACTCTCTTCCAGCTCCGCCCAATCAAATATTTGATTGGCCCGGGCGCACATCCTTATCGATCACTACCTTAGCCGTGATCTTTACCCACTTGTTGTATTCAAACTCTGAAGTTACAAGGATTCTAAGAGTTCCCACTGCTTACTCCTGTCTTCGTTTTTGTCCTAGTTCTGGTCTTAAAAAACATCCATTTGGCAAACGTCTTCCGCTATCTCTTATTTTTCCTTAGACCCAGCAGAATACTTATATCTACCTTTTTTGCATTCATGAGGATTTCCCTTACAATACTTTAACCAAAGAAAGTTTAGCTCGCAGTGAACTACTGGCTTTGTATCGTAATACGGGCACGATCCGTCCTTTTTACTTCGCATCCAAACGTTCCTTTAAAATTCGTTCATTTCTCTCTTGTGGTAATGGTCCTAAGAATTCGCACTTGCATGAATAACACTTCCAATAGTGCCTACGAGCCACTGTAACCCTTACCGCTTCTCCTTGTGTCCAAGGACCCTCGCTACGACACTCCATCGTTTCCGCTACGCTACCCTGATAGCGAACACAGCGGCTCCCACACCCTGAACATTTCATAATTGACCAAATCACCGAGGCCGATCCTTACTAAAGTAGGCGGATAGAACCTCCTCCTTTGACATGGGAGTCACTATGGATACAACCCGACCGTTTATTCGTATCAAGCTTCTATTCTCATCCACAAACCAGACGCCCTTGTCCACCCTTACATTTATCATCTCGAACACCTTTACCGGACGCCAGTTATCACTTATTACAATCACAAAACAGTTTACTTGTGCCTCCTCAGTTATTTCAGATGTCTCGTTAGGCTCAAGCGCGCGCCCCGAATAATCCCTGACAGCTTCGATCATCCACATAAGCCCCCAAATGAGAAAAAGGACGATCACCGCAGATATGGCAGAACAAACCAGCTTACCTTTTACTGATCTCATCTTTGCCTCCATCTTTAGGAGTAGAAATATAGACCCTTTTTGACTTAGATGTTTTCATCCTAGATTCAATGTGCTCCGACATCTCAATCTTTGCTTGACAAGCAAAGCATACCGTATCCCCCGGAGACGTGACAAGATCCCCACAAAGGACACAGATACCGCTCTCAGACTCGTCTGCCCTCGCACACTCTGAACACAAAGAGATGTTTGCCTCTGGAAGCTCCCTACCGTCAAGGAACTCCTTCATTGGCATCTCTTTTAAACACTCAGTACATAGTGCTAGTATTCCACTCATAACCTTAAAACCCTTCCAACATAGATTCTACCACTTTCGACGCCTCTTCTTTCCCGAGCTTATAGACCAAGAGTCCTATCCCAAACTCTACGTTTCGGCATGTATTGCACTGCTTCGTATCCGTAAAAACCGTAGGAGTTTTGCACCCCTTACACGGAACTTCATCTGATTCTGGTTCTACCATTGGAACCCCAGAACAAGCTTCGTCATCATTCATTCGTTGCTCCTTTTCTCTATGAACCCGAATAGAGCCAGTGAATAAACCCTTTTTCACGATCAGCTTCCTCATCTGCACAGTATTCGATAAGGTCCTCTTGCACACTCCCGTCTCCAAAGTCCCAATAATCTCCCTCATCATCTAGAATAGGACACCCAGAAGTAATGGCTTCTGCTAACTCAGGTTCGTCCTCCTTAAGCTTCTCTATACTCTCCTTATAAAGAGAGTATAGAGCGAGTGTCTTCTTAGTAGCCCCTTTTAATCGCTCCTCCTCTTTCTCTATATCCTTAACCGCCAGCCCGATACCACACTTTACGCACATATCATACTTGTGGTGTATATGCCCTTCACAGATCTCTTCCCCACACTCACATTTACATCCTGAAACATCCCCAGTGCATTCCCCATCACCGACCTTACAACACCGTTCCTTACGAGTCCTGTCCTCCCTCGCTTTAAAGCACTTATCAGAGCAAAAATCAAATCCCCGAAATTCCCGAGACATTGCAATCTCAGAATTTATCTCTGATTCCTCTTCACACTCGTCACATATTAGCTTAAGCATAAATCCTCCGAGTTATCCAGAGTCTACTAAGTACTTACGAAGTTTACCTATGAAAATGGCACGTGTCCTCTGTGACATACTCTTTAAGTCTTCAAAAACAACAGTACCGTAAATCTTTTTGACATACGCCACTTCGATCTCCTTCGGCTCCCTATGGCATGCATAAGCCTTTAGCACCGCAAGAAGATTCCTCGCATCGTCATAACTTTCAATTCTAACGTCTTCCAAATCTGTTCTCCTATACCTTACTACCGCAGACGTTGCACCGATACCCGCCGGCGCTCAGAATTACTAGAATCACCCACACCATAAGCCATACCCCGCCGCTAAAAAAGCTGAGTATCAAGTGAAGGATATGGTTCGGGGTCTTACCCGTCGCCATCGAGCTCTTGTTGCACTTCCTACAAAACTTTCCTGTCTGTTTTATACCCATCGGTACATACCTCCTAATCTGTATACTTTATTGTCACTTCCCGACCGCTTCTCGACGCTCTCTGGAGCTGCCGTTCATAGTCAGAATAAAATCTCTGCCGCATAGCCCCGGGAAGTTCTATTATCTGAATAACAGAGCGACCCGAGAGTTGTTCTACTCGTCTCAAACGCTTGGGCCTCGTAGTACACTCTGGAAACCACTCTCTTATCCGTTCCATATTGCTCGCTACAAAGTACTCGAACTCAGTTGCATTAAAGCAAACAATAAATACCGGATTTTCCATTATCAATACTCCTGTGATTAACGCGGAAGACGCTTTCCGTCACCTATCCCGTTACTTTTTCTTCCTCTTCATAACTGATAATATTGAAATATGTCTCGTCTTTTAAAACGAAGGCCAGCGTACTCACATCGTGGCAAGCACCAACAAAATCCGCCAGCTTCGTTTGCCGAACTTCTACCATCAGTAAGGCGTCTCTCTGTTTAAGGCTCCCACACTCAGCCTTTGCCACCTGGAGCATCTCGTAAAAGGTAGCCAAGCGCTCTCCTGTCTCCGGATTGGACATCGCCACTACCGCGTTACCGCCACAGGTCACATACCCCAAAAGTTCGCCGAAGGATTTTAGCCACTTCTGGTCTTTTAGGAACTTATTCGGAACGGCCAGGTACTCAAAAGGCCCAGATCCAGACCCGTGTGACACGGCGGCACCTACAATGTTTACCAGGGTAGTATCGGAAACGCTCTTCGCAGACATCAGTCTGAAATAAGGAGTAAATTTACCCCCGTCGTCACACATTTTTAGCATCTGCTCCTGGATGTCCGCCGCCGCTCGAGTGTAAAGATCTGTTTTTATAAACTCGGCTTTTTCAACTCGTTTCGAGCGTAGCTCACAGAATACACGCTCGCCACGAGGCCAATCAAAGTTTGACAACTCGTTTTTCAGTTTCTTCTTGATCGTGGCCTGGACAGGGGAGCCCATCTTGTCCGCCAGGACTACCCCCTTATCGTCTACTTCTACCCACCGGTAGATTCCCTTGATCGTAACGAACTCTCCGTTTAATTCAACACTCAAATTAGGTAGCATCATATCTCCTTACCCAAAGCTGTTCCAGTTATTGTAGATAAAACGCAAGGTCTTATGGTCGTCCCCAGCAGGGACAAAACGATGAAGGTTTGACATGTTATATAAAAAGTTTTCACCCACCCCTCCACCACTTGTGAGTGTGTACTTTGAGCCGATATACTCCGACATGGACCCATTATTGTGCGCCAGATTAAGCAGCAGAGAGATGTCCGCTATGTTCTTCTTCCAGTCCCGGCTGGCATTTAAGATCAGATCCTTGTAAAAAGAGATGACCCTCTTAGTCACCTTTTCGCTCACCACAGAACCAGCCGCATTATGCATTCTACGAACAGCTTGTGTCCATTTTAAGATTGTGCCTAAATTTACTTCTCCATAAATTTCTTCATAAACGCTCATTTTATCCATCTCTTCGCCGGTGTGACTTTGAAACCACTCTTTAGAAGCTGAAGGTGTGCCCATAGGCACCAGATACAGATCATCTGCAAACGACGCCAGTAGAAATTTAGACACCGTCACTGACTCTTTCCCTACACTTACTCCTACACCCCCTCGTGGTTCTCCTATTATTACCACAAAATCCCTAATCTCCTCACTTAGTACTACGCTCCTATCCCACGAAGATACTCTGTACCGACTCGACAAAGGATTCCTTGTTTTTGGCCCGTCCTCCACGAAATAAAACATATATTTTCGACCATCTGCATAATGCATTTGAGAAAAAAACCCCTCACCACCACCAAATTCTACTACTTCATTAAACAGCCACGCTTCGTAGGTGTCCTTCAGTATCCTCATCAGCTCTGGTACCACCTCAGCTAACTCGCTTGTCACCTTGCTGTACAAAACGTAGTCGTCATCAGGCTTCTCGCCGGAGGTACCGTCCGGAAACCTCACCTGATACATGGTATAGACATAGCTCAAAACATAGAAGAGACGAATCTTTTCCTTTACACCGAATGATTCCAGCAAAAGGCGCTTCAGAATTCCGCCTTCAGCTAGGTAATCCACCCCTTCATAGAGGGCATCTAAATCAAAATATCCTTCCGTAACCCCCTTATGGTCTACCGCTACCGGATCTGCTGATGGAAGGGCTAAAACCTCTCGAACATCTTCGTTTGGCGTTGAAAATACCACCGATTTCCAACTCTCAGAGAGGCCGTTCAAAAAGTTGTCTCCCGAATACAGGTACCCACACCCTTTCTTCAAAAACCCAATTGTCAGGTGAGGCTTGTAATCGTAAGTATCCGTTACTTCCAAACTATTGCTGATCTGAGCATTAAGTTCTCGAAGATCTGAAGAGACCACTTCCACGATCAGAACATCTGCCCCCTCATTGTCAAACACCTTTGTCGCCCCAAAGGCCGCCGTGATAATAGACCGGTTAAGTACTTTCTGGACCTCCAAAGGGTCCCGGGTATGAATCCCATATTTTACCGTAATATGGAAATCGTCTTCCATCTTGACAACATGACCCGGCGCAATGCGTTCAGTCCAAGCGTCTATAAGACATTGAACCCTGCCACGAACAGAAACCCCCACATAGGAGTACATTTTCGCTTCGATTAAACTCTTTAGGTGTGCTGAAAACATCTACTTTCCTCCATAAAAATCGACCAAAGGGATGGTCGCTTACCCTAAATCTGGGGCCTTCTCCCCGCGACGGGACAGTTCCTTGATAAGTTCCTCTATTGCCAGTACCAACTGCGCTGCTACCTCCTTGGTAACATTGTAATTTTCCTCATCCGGCCAGCCTACCGATATCTGATTGGACAAAGTCTCAGCCGTTTCCTTACAAGCCCAGCGCTTTGCTTCCTGCTTGGTGATTTCACGAACACGACTTTTTTTATCGTGCCTACGAAACATCCTACTCCCCGGCTTAGGGGAAGACACCGCATTGCACCCCAAACACTTTACAGCACCGTCTGGCTGGCGCTCTAAATGAGGAGACCCACACTCTAAACACACTACATCTTTCCTCGTAAACCGGTCTCTCTCTATTTTTGCCATTTTCCCTTCCCATCAATTTTATCCGATAAGCGCTTGAGGCAGTAGGAACACATATATTCTTCCCTCAGCTCTTCTATCCCCTCTGGATGATATATTGCACGAAGCAGTTTCTCTCCAGTACCCCTAAACTTCATTGTCCAAGAATTTTTAGGGACTTCGCGACCGCATACATATGTGGGCTCTATACTAGGGCCCCGTTTTTTATCTTCGTAAAAGTGAAGTTTTCCACCGGTGAGAAGGGCCTTCAGTTGGTACTGGACCTCTACTCTTTCTCCCTCCCATTTAACCCCTGGGATTGTTACTCTTCCTGCCCCATAATCAACTCTACCATACCTTTTACCCTGATTGTCCACAATGTTTCCGCCACCATCGTCTCGCAGACTTACCCCACCAATTTCTAACGTAAGAGGGATTATTTTACAGGTAATATCTAAATTCACTGGAATTGGAGGGAACCTCATACTTCCCGAAATTGGGTCCACAATCGGGCCTACCAGAGTTATGTCAGCTCCACAGTTGATACACTCTACGCCTTTCTCAGTCTTTATTGTATTTCCTGAATCGCAAAGAGGGCACGGTACCCCCACTCGAATTCCGCACTCCGGAATATTTCCGCCAAAGCTTATTGGGGTACAACATATCTTTTCACATTTCACACAGACAGCGCCCCCGCACTCCCCGCATACCTTCTTACACTTCTTACACATAGACCGATTACACTTCTTACACATACCTTCTATATGATTCACTGGAGTGGTTCCGCAAGAACACTTGGTTCTAGGAAGTGGTTTATCACTGGCGCTGTTTTTTATCGAAATTAAGATCTCCCCAGGCCCTGCATAGACAAGAAGTCCTCCAATATACCGATGTATCTTCGTCTTTGGCTTTCCATTTGAGCCTGCCCGTACCAGAAACTGACCGTCTTCCGGTGGTTCTTTCTTCTTCATCAAATTCAAGTCTTTATAGAGGAAGTATTCTGCCCACTGCTCTTCCAGGTTACACCTCTTTACGGCTTGTGGAAACGGATGATCGGAAACCACAAAATGGTGCTGATATACAGGCACCCCATTGTACGATCCCAATAAATTGTCCTTCGTATAATCCCACGTCACCCTTCTCAAGTCTTCTACTGTAAGTTCTTTCATCCTACCTCCTAATTCAGAGTAGAGTTATCAGGAACTCGTCGTGCTTCGCTGTCAGGCTTCTTAGAAGAGCTTTAAAAACCGGGTCATTGGAAGACATCCGCTCCCGGCGTGTCCCTTTTTTAGGTTCCGAAGACCGAATCCCTATCCGGCGCTGAAAATCCTTGGTTACATCCGCATAAAATAAATTGCGGAGGCTACGTGGCAAGCTCAGATTTTTACTATCCACGGAAAGCTTTTCTTCCTCCTGAGACAGTGCCTCCTGCCAAGCAGCCTCTACCTGTCGAATGCTTATGCTCTGATCATACTTCTTACGGTATGCCCGCTGTGCATTATGAATCATCGTTGTGTGCTGCTTTTCCGGACTGCTTGCATCGGACATCTTTCCCGCTATCGTCACCAGGTCGATCTCAAACTGGATCTGGACACGTTCCAGAAAAGAAGTCACCCGCCTCTTGTACCGGTCCATCGCAATAGTCTTACGCAGGGCCTCGTCGCGAACATCCTCAACATCCCGGCGCGCACCCGCTAAACGAAGGGCATCTATCTTTTTCCGGATATCTGAAAACTCTTCGCTACTTTCCAGTTCCACTTCCGCCTCTGACTTGTAGCTATTCCACAAAGAAGAGAGCGCATTCTCCACTTCCAGAGATGAACCACGAGAAAGGTTCACCTCATCCCACCAGGTCACCACCTCAAGGTAATCCCTTATCTCTTCAGTGTTCAAAGACTCATTGACCTCTTCATCGTCGTCCTCACCCTCTATGGGAGTTTTAAAGGTAACCGCAGGACCCACATTATGGGGGAGATCTCCCCGGGAAGTCTCCTCCACACCCACTGGATTCTGCATAATATCCAGCTCCTGTCGTAGCGCGTGCACGTCCTTACTGGCTCTCGTCGCTCGGCGGCCATAAAAAGATACTACGAGGAAAGCGATCATCCCCTTACCCCAAGTACCCAATAACCACTTCCCGATCCAAACCCCTAAAAGAGTGTTCACCGTAGCCAAAGTGATGGCACCTATGATGATCCCTACCCCAAAAATAGCCTTCATGGTTCGGACCCACCAGGCGCTGACCTCGTCCGATTCCGTTAGCTGGATATTCTCATTTAGAGAAAACCCTACCTTATCTGCAATCTCCTGAGCGACTTTTCTCTGCGCTTCCGGATCCTCCTTAATCCGTTCATACTCCTGGCGTATCCTTCGCTCGTATCTTGATATGGACATCTCCATTTTACCAAGAAAGCCCTCGTCTAAAGACCCGCTATCACACTCTGTCAAAAATTTTATATGCTTCTGCTTACTCACTGAGAATTCCTTTCCGTTTCAAACGCTAACGCTTCTTCCCTTGTAGAAAAGAACCGCATGTCCCGCATTCCTAGTGTAAAGAAGTACGAAACCACTTCATGAAATCCGCCCTTATTTCGGTTTGGGTGCCAAACCCCACCCTTCGCCTCAACTGAGCTGTGTGCTACAAAATAAACGGACTTCATTGTTGATATACCACTCTTCTTGGTTCCACGTTCTCGTAATGTCGCCTCGAAATAACCTTTTCTTGACGACCTCCTCATGCGTCTTCTCTTTTATTGAAATGCGACCACTTGCCGCTAACGACATGCACCAGTACCACACATCCCGCCATTTTACCGGTTGGTCGTCACCGTCCCCATTATCCCAATTCTTGATATCCGGAAAAGCCGTCACTGCTCCCTCCGGGGTCATGTACTTATTCTTCACAACTCGATAAAAACGCTTTGCCGTTTCTACCGATTTAGAAAAGCTTTTTCTTGCTCCCTGCTGTCGCGCACTCCCGTCTCTCTCGATACCCAATTAGTTATCCTCCATATAAGGGACAAAAATAATTTGGTTACCTTTAAGCCTGCTATCGTTTACCACCGCCCCCGGATTAAAAGTATGGTTTTTCTCGTTTCCGATAAAACACCCCTGGATCGCCAAGGGCTTACTCAACGTAAGATCAAAAATCCAACTGCTCTGTCCACGGTAGAGACCAATACGGATTATTTGCCCGTAATGCATACTCTCCACTGACCAAAGAGACTCATCGTAGGTCATACGATGCGCAAAACTGAGAGGGAGTAAATTTATAATCCCACCTAAATGAGACTCCATCGCTTGTCTAAATTCTGTTATCTTCATCTCCGATTGTTGAAGCAACTTCCCTGCCAAGTCATTAGCATAGAAAGCGGATAGCTTAATGAAGTATGAGACGTTAATGCTCTCAAAATCAAAAGGCAGGTTCATCTCATTCGTGTCCATTTTTTACTTTCCCATATTTCGGGTACGTGTTAAGCTCAGGTGGGTACACGGTATGAATGGCCTTTAGTCCAATCTCTGGCATGTCTAAAGCCAACGCTTTAGAACCGGGTGGGCATAAAGCGAGCCTAATGCCGTTACTAATGTAAAGTAACTCTCTCTCGTAGTTCTCCGCCCGCAGCAAAATCTTTATAGCAGCCCTTGAGTTCACCCACTTTGCAGAGTAAATAAAGTTAATCCCTTTCTCCGGACAAAACAAGTAATCAAGTTTTGTAAAAGCTGTATCCTTATTTAAAGAATACATATCTCTCCAACCCTGCCACGCTACAAATAAAAGCAACCTCTCTGAAAATTTAGGGAGTATCAGAGCACCACAAGGTTCCAAAGACCCTTTGATTAACTCTTCAAAGCCCTGGTCTAGCATACCACTTCCTTCCCTATTGTCCTTCGTACCTTCACCCCAACACGAAACGCTATTTCCCCGCTAAGCAGCGCCGTCTCATACCACTTGTGCACTTCTGAGAGCGTATACACATGCCTGCCCTTGCACCACTCCGAGGGCATACCCTTTTTCCGCCAAGACCTTATCATCTTTACGCTCACATGGAAAGCGTTTGCCAATTCCCTTGACCCAATAAAAGGCTCTATGAACATTGTTTGAATATACAACGAAGCACCCCCTCATGGATTAGTACCTTACCGTCTATCATGTCCGCTTCAATCTTTCCCGATTTAACCAGCTTCCATATCGCTAAATAGTGCTTTTTGGCCTTCTCCGCCGCTTCCTTTAAAGTAAGATACCCGTCCTTTACCAACTTATCTGCCCTACGCTCCAGATACTCTTCGAGCGAAGACAGATTTACCCACCACTTATTTTTTACTTTTTGGCCTGAGAGTGCCCCCGTCTGAACCCAGTAGTATACGATTCGCATACGTTTACCAGACTTTTCTATTGCCTCTTCAATAGGGACCCACAAAGAATTTTCTTTAAATTCTGACCAGGCCATAATCAGGCACAGAGAGAAAAGGCAGGAGAGATATTTTTCTCCGTCTTCTTGGCGCTCCATGTCCCTATTCGCCTTAATTTTCCAGGCCCGGAACATAAGGGCAGCCTTGTTCCGCCAAAACTCCACACCTTTATTTGTTCTTGCCATCTTACACCTCCAAATGTAGTATTATTAAACACTCTATCATTTAAAAGTGCGTTTGTCAAGAAGTTTATAATAAAAAAAGGGCCGCTTTTTAGCGACCGCACCGTTACTAAACATCAAAACCAAGTCCCCTAAGGGATTCCTTCGCGTCTGGAGGAAGGCCGCTCATAAAATCTGAAAGATCCCCCTCTGTAAACATTCCATTAGGAAGCTCTGGAGGCTCCTTGCCCGGAGCTATCCCTTCTTTCACTACCACTCCGTCTTTTTTCCACTCTGATCTACAGATCAAACACAAAGAGCGCTCTGTACCCAAAATCACCGTAAACAAGCTCTGGCACACCGGGCACTTCATCTGTCAAGCTCCCGTTTGATAGCGTACCACACCCGGAGCAACTAACCCAACCAAATCAAATAATCGCACCGCTGCCACCATTCCGTCTCGGTCACGAATGTCATACGCTATAGAGCTATATCGCTGTAGCCCTAAAAATAGTATCTCTTCCATTCCTAGCCCACGACCAACCAAACGTTTACCCTCTACCGGAGGATCGATAAACGGCTGTATATGAGAAAAACTGCTCACTTTTCCAGTAATACTTCTCTCCGCATTTTTTCCCACCCGCAACCTCTCCCCCGAAGGCAAGTTTACCAGAGGTGATCCCACGCGAAAAAGACCAGAAATGGATTCTCTCAAAGTGAACTCACGATCCTCCATCCGCTCCAACACACCCACTGCCTTGAGAACATCCTGCCACATGGACTTTCTCTTCTCACCTAAAGGCTTATCAAGCCAAGGGTCTTTAGAAGAGAACCCCCTGGGAAGAGTCAGGCCCACAGCGTTTGCCAACTCGCCTATGTCCGCACTATACTCCCTATCTTTGTACAAAAACTTAACCGATAGCCCGCCGTCTGCAAGTATCCCCACACCAGGTTCTACGTTACGAATGATTTTACCCGACGATATCAACTTCGGAGGTGGATCTCCCATCACCTGATCAGAGCCTGATATCTTCTCCGTAGGCCAGGCCCTAAGGAGCCTTTTTAACCCAAACCTTCGGCCAGTGAATAGTTGTTGTTCTGCCATGTCCAACACTTTTGCCTGCATAGGGCTCATAATTCTAGGGCCCCAGAACTCCGTCGCCCAATATGATCTTGCTTCTAAAAGTGGACGTACCATACGAGCAAAATATGGGGCCTGGACTAACGGGCGTCTCTCTATTCCAGCCTGCTCACAAAGATAGTTGAACTTCGTTTGCACGATTAAATACATGCTTCGGCACCCTAAATGATTGTGGGGATCATAGGGCTGAGATGTGGCCTCCGAAAAAAGCATCTTAGCACAATCGAAAAAGTCCTCTCGGAGATTACAAAAGGTTTTCCACAATCGGTATTGGGGGACCCAAACCTCATGTATCCGGGCACCCTTCGGATCGCTTTTCTTACACTCCGAGAGTAAAACGGCTAAATCTTCCTCGCTGGGACTGGACTCGTATAGCTTTGTAAAAAACTCCTTCTCTTCTACTTGGCACTCGTGAAGCCCTGCCCCTAACATAAATTTAAGGTCCATCAGTCCATCCTCCCTATAACTTTTACAGAGCCATCAACCAGCACCGCTTCCAGTTTACCGTACCGAACCCCCTCCCAATACTCCTCCCTAAGCTTCCGAACTTCCTCCTGCGGTCCAAGATCGTTTTCAAAATCATCATATCTAAGGTTGGCAAACCCCTTAAAGTAATCGAGCAGTACCTGTAAATCGTGGCGACTCATTTTTCCTGACATCTCGACTACGTAAATATCTCCGCGTTCCTTCTTTTTCCACTCCTGGGCCGCTTCTCTCGAAGAAAAAACGTGCACCCCCTCACTAAAAGAGGGAAACCCCGGGTAGTGCTCTTTTCTCATCTGCTCGAAAATTCCTCGAAGAAGCTTGCTCTTGTGAAACAGGTCTTTTCGGATTGTATCCCCGGCGCGAAGCCTCTCCTCCGTCACATAATACCCGACATATTTCCCCGTAAAAGGACGGCCATACGGAGCTTCCGAGACACTTTTGTAGTTTTCAATTACTTCAAAACCCTCCGGTTCTAAAGCATAAAGGAGTTCCAATATCCCGCAATACCCCCGTGCCTCCCCATACTGTGCCGTAGCCGCCTTTGGCAAAACAGTCCTGTCCGAAGAGTAGGTGAGCTGGGCCAGCTTTACCTGCACGATAGTGTTTGCCCACACATACTCCCTGGGATCTATTAGACCATGTGGTACAATCCCTTTCTCGTTTATGTATGAACCATCATCTACTTCGAGTACCTGGATCTCCGCACCGGCCGGAACATCATCCCAGGCATCCTTATGACCCTGCTTCGTCCCTTTATAATAAAAAACGCGCAGGACCTCTTTCGTTTCCGCCCACTTATTTGTGTAGACTCGTAGACGCTCTTTTGCGTCCTCGAAAGAAAATACTGCGCGTTCTTCTCGCTCACATAGTCTTCTACTTACCCGGTTTCTCCACCACTCTGAGATATTTCCCGGATTTGCCCATACCCGCTTTGGCCTGGCATGGGTAATATTTGCCTTCCTTAAAAACGTATTCACTGCTTACTCCTATGGAGGGTTCATGGGCAATCCGAGCTTTTCATAATACTGCCTCAGTTGCTCCAAAAAAATGTCCCTCTTTGATTCCGATAAGTGTGTTGTAAAAATCTCCAAACTCCACGTAGGCCAGAAACGGAGGACGCCAAGATGGCCCATTATATAACTCTGATGACCTACGGGACCCTTACCGTCTACATCCTCTGCATACTGCAAATCAAACTCTGTAGGCAAAAGCTGATGGCGAAGGAATCCATCCAGCGGGCCGAACCCCTCTACATATGGTATATGACTCTCATCGTGGGTATGGATATAAATTATATCCTTCCCTTTTACATACTCTACCATCTTCTCATCCCAGACCATATTCATCTGCTCCGGAGTAAAGTTGCTGCCAAGAAGACCCTGGAGCACCCTCCTATCAGAATCCATCTGGAGCATTACCCCAGTAGACAAACCTCGTCCCTCAAACCAGGGCCAGTATCCATTAAATACCTGCTCTGGAGTCTCTAAGTCATGTACTAACGGCAAGTCAAATGTTTTCAACTCCTCTTTTTTCAAAAGAGTCAAATTATAAAACTTCATGTATGTAGTCGCCCAGCGCGACGGAACTAAACGGTTCAAAGGCATGGTTACCTCCCCGCGCAAAGAATAGCCTTCTTACGAAGTGGGTAAAGTACTTCGTCCCTTATTTTATACCCGTGCGAATCCTCTTCCATTATCCCCTCCGGCCAGCCGAAAAACTCGTGGGCCCACACAAACTTAATATTTGATGCCTCTGCCGACTTCTTGTCCTGAGGAGAGTTCCCTATTGCTACCATGTGAGCGCATTTAGTCCCCAGCTCCATCACGGTCTCATCCAAAAGTATAGGCTTTGGTTTAGCTTTGTTCAAGTAAAACCCATTCCACTTTCCCTTTACATGATAACAGTTCACTTTGATAAGGTCAAATACCCCATCAAACATCATATTCACCGTAAGCAAAATATCCCACACATCTTGCTCACGCATGAATCCCCAACTCGCTCCACCCTGATTTGTGAATATAGTTACCTTTTTTCCTGCATGTTTTATCGCGGAAAGCGCTTTCCGGACGTTTGGGAGTAGTATTATATCATCAGCGTTGTTTGCGCATACCTCCCCTGATATTGTACTTGTGAGGGTTCCGTCCATATCAAAAGAAAATACTTCTTTTTCCATTATACCAGGAAATTTTCTCTCCAGATGTTCCAAAAACGTAACCATGTTACCTCCATAAAAAAAGGGGCAGCGAGCTGCCCCTATAAGCCAATGGCTCTTAGCACTGAAAATGTAAAAAGGGCCGGACAGGACTCGAACCTGCAATCTTGCTGCGATTATGCCGCACGTTATGCCAATTAAACTACCGACCCTAATGAGAAGGAGATACGAGGGCTCAAACCTCAGTACCAACTGACCTTAACTTCCTGATGTGCTGGCGGGACCGGCCATTTGAACCAGTCTAATGACTGACCCCCGGTCCACATCCCCCAGTAATACCTTTCGGCGTGACCTGTCTACCCTCGATGGTGCATAAATGCCCCTGGAAGGGACTGCGCGGAAGACCGTACTGCGCCTCTAGTGAGGTGTGGCCCGTCTCGTCAACACATAACAGGAGTTGAACCCGGAGGTTACTTATACCGTACAGTCAGTACCAACTGACCTTTGCCCCATATTCGTAGGCTTAGTCCCCCCTGTCCCGGCAAAACAAAAGGGAGAAAGCCTATCTTCTTATGTAGTGCCAACCCCTGATGCGCCCGCGGATTAACAACTACCCAAAGACAAGCCTTCTCAAGCGAACCCCGATGGGTATTTCACTCCACATTTTCCAAACGGTAAATCACATATCTTAGGCCCTAGTGGCTTGCGCATCACTGGTATTACATACCAAAAAAGCAGAGTCATAAAGTTACTTCCTTATGTTTTAACCACTGGACCCACCGTAATCAAGCTGGTAGTAGGATTTGAACCCACATCCCCTAATATAGAATAGGTGATTTACCAATTAACCCATACCAGCAAGTGGTGTCTCTTCCAGACACCTGTATTTAACACACCTAGCGAGTAAGCTATCAAGCTAGTAAAACCAGACTACCATAAAATTGTCTGTTTGTCAAGATGTTTCTTCTTCTTTTTTAGAAGATTGTGGTGGTGGCGGAGTTTTTACTTGTTGTTTATACAAATTGTACCCCTGTGGCATCCCTGAAGGTGGTGGTGGCGGTGGTGACGGTGCCAACGGTGGTCTTTCCTCCCCCTGTGGAGGCCCACCCTCTGGAGCAAGCTGATACCCCTGACTCTGCATTATAAATACTGCTATTGTCCCCAAAAACTCTAGTTGCTGGCGCATGAGACCCATCTCACGAAGGACATCTTTCTGAAAATCCCGGTCCTCCCCCTGACGCTCGCGGTTCGCAACAATCCCTGCCAAAGCAGTCAACGCTTTAGGATTCCCGCCCTGTGCCTGAAACAATAGCTTTTCTAAGATCGCGTCCGGAGCCCCTCGCTCCAGCTTAGCTATCAATTCGTCCCCTTTACCCGTCCCCGCGTGCAGCTCCAATTGACATATAATAAATTCCCGTATCTCTTCTATTACCACTCTATTGCCTCCGTCTCCGCGTCTCCGGGAAATTCCCTCTCAAAGTCCTTTTCCTTTTTGTCAAGAGAAATAGGTTCTGCCTTTCTCTCTATTGCTTTTAAACGAGCCCCGTGATTCTTAACTGCTATCAAAATCTTAGCGTCAAGTCCAACAATAGTCACTATCTCTCCTTCAAGTGCTCCTATCGACGCCACCGCTCTCTTCAGATCCGCTTTAAGCAACACCAGCTCGTCTACTACGCTATCATGCAGTATGACCTCTAAACGCTCCTTCGTTATCATACCCATCTTGTTCTTTATTTCTTTAGACAAATCCCACTGAGGAGGAGCTTTCCAGTCTAACTCCTGCTCTATTGCCCTAAGCATCGGATGAACCACAGCCCGGATGAAAGCACAAAAAAGCTTGAATAGCGCACCCACTAGTACACCCACAATATACCCCTGAAAAAATTGCCCACCCCGTGGTGGACAATTACTTTGATTAAGTGAACGATGTGGTTAAGGATAACCACGAAATCTATGGCCCTCTTAAAACTATCGACCTCTTGGATTTATCCATTAGAGCTTCCCAACGAGAAATATCTATTTGAAGCACTTTCTTAGCTTTCCCCGAGTTTGCCCCGTAGAGCATAATCAAGTCACTAAAAGCCTGGGGAGGCCCAAAATCTTCTGGCGCTTCATAAGAGTCGCCAAGGAGATCAACCTCAGGATATGCCTCTGAAATCTCCTGAAGAAATTCCATTATCGAAGAGTGCCTACGAGAAGGGTCACCATCCCATGCCCGGGGAATTGCAAACATAAGATCGACCGGAATCTTTTCTGCATCGAAAGTCTCATCTTTTGCCATTATAAAGTAGACCACTTTTGCAAAGGAAAAGATATCTGCCCTATGGTCTACTGTACCTGCATCTTCCCACTGCTCTGGAGCTGCATACTCCGGCGTACCAAGACGAGCATCTGTACGAGTTAAAGCATTTTCATACTTACTCATCGCTATCCCAAAGTCTATCCACTTTGGCTTTCCACTCTCGCTTACCATAATATTATCAGGCTTTACATCACGATGAACAGCACCGTAGCTGTGCATTAGGTGTAACCCCTCTGCCAACTTCTTTATTAGATCTAAACGATCTGTCAAAGTCAGACTTTCCTGAGAGTTTATATAATCCCGAAGGCTGCTACCTTTTATAAATTCGGTAACATAGTAAGGAGGAGACTCCCTAAACTCATAGACATAGGGAAAAGGAGGTGCGAATCCCTTTGACAGCTCCCCTTGATTTATTTTAAGAAGAATTCTAGCGCCACGAAAAAAACGACGTTCGCCCTGAGTACTCAAAGTTGGGAGCCTAATATTTAGTACTCGCTTTTGCTTCGCCAAGGTGTCCATAAAACCGATAACGAGTTTTTCTCCCCCTACCCCCAGAAGCTCTAGGTAAGCCCCATTCGGTACACATGCAGTCACTATCGGGTTTGCATAAAGGTCTACCTCCCCCGCCAGGTACAATTCTACCATATCGTCAATCGATTCCTGCTTCCTCATTTCTCTCCCCTATTTGACAAAAAACACATCCTGGAAGCGTGCGAAGATCTTCCCATACCCGATCTAAATTCTTCACCCGATCAAAGGTATCACACAACCTCTCTCCCGAAGTCGAAGACAAAACAAAGTAGGACCCTTTAACAAGTTCATAATCGATTGCGTATGTCGGATGTGAGCTACCTCTCCCGTCTGAATAATTTGGTTCTCCACCGTGGGCAAAAAAACCGTTTCGTTCCGGAGGTTTGATCGCCAAATAGGTTGTCCCAAACCCCGTGTACACCAGAGTGGTACCCACTACCCGAACAATCCCTACACTCACACGGAGAGTAGGAAACCTACCCGTAAGATAACCCTGTAAAAGGGAAACAATCTCGTCTAGCTTCCCAGCATATACTTGAAATGTGTCTAATAGAGAGAACACCCCACAGTATGCCGCCACCTGTAAAGTAAAGTCAGTCTCCTCATTGTTCCTGTTCACAATTTGAACATAGAAAAAAAAGGAGCTGTCGTCCTTTCCTGCCCGAGAAAAAGAAAAGCTGTTAAGATCTTTGTTCACATACTCGCACTTCATCCCCCTGGAACCTAAATTGTCTGGTTTACAGAAAGAAGATAAAGTCTTTTTAGCTTCCACTTTTCTACGGTCATGAGAAGTAAGAAGGTAAAAATAAGCGGACACAGATGGCATAATTGCGCACAGTACCACCAAGTCATCTCGAGAAAGCATGACTTCCCGCTTTTGAGTATCAATGTACACTACCCCTATTAAAGATTCTTTACGAAGCATAGGGAAACAAATTGCACTCTGGACATTACCCCCTACAATACTCGGAGTTAATTCACCCGTCTCTCTTGCTTCCGGTAAATCAAAGTGTACGGGCACCTTATCCTCCCACACCTGGGATAGTATCTTTTTTGGAGGAACAAATTTAGACGACAGAGCGCGTGCACGCACTGGTATCCATCTCTTATCGCGCACCTCATACATGACGCCACGATGAATTCTAAACTTGTCAAATAAAAAATTAAGAAAATATTCAGAAAACTTCGCCAGGTCTGTAGGAGCTGCACTAAAGAGTTCCCGGCTCATCGTCTCCGCCGCGCTTTTCAAGTGTTTCATATCCAGTTTCGCCGCCTGGAGCTTCTGGGTGTCAAGCATCCTCTGGCTCTGATCCAGGTCCTTAAAGACCAAGATGGTACCCTTCTTCTTGTCTCCAAGATGAATTATTGTATTGTGCTTAACCTCTTCTGGTTCCCCTACTGAAAGCTTCCTGCCGTTACAGTAAGTATCCCCTGCCAAACCCACAATATAGCAACGCTCCCCCTCACGAAGCATTCTGGCGTGCACCTCCTGAACCCCCTTAACGCGCTTACCCATTATGGTAAGCCACTCTCTCGCTATTATTAGAGGCTCTTCTCCCAGGTTTATCTGCTTTCCTGACTCTTGGTGGATAAGGTACATCGTTACCCCCTTTGCTCGGTCACTGCCGATAAGAGCTTATCCAGATCATCCTGACCGTCATACTTCTCTCCCTTCTCCTTCCTGAGAGCCCTCTTTCTTGCAACAGAATACAGGAGATACAGACACCTTAGACCCATTATCGCCAGAGCGCCGTGAATGCCCGCAGAAATATTGTCTTTTCTTATCAGGTCCATACCGAACAATACCGACAAAGTTACACAACAAAGGATCAGAAGCATAAACTTCGACGCCCAGGTGTCGCTTAAAAAAGTAGTACAGGACACGATTCTACCCACTACCCACTCGACAACACCCGTGTCTTGTAACTTTCTCCCCCAATCTATTTTATCAGGTTCTTCCTGATCAGGATGATCCCCCTTGGACTTGGCTTCCTTAGCCTTAGCTTTCTCCTTTTTAGATTGGGCTTTGGCCTTAGCTTTTTCTTCTCTATCCTTTGCTTTTGCTTTTGCTTTTTCTTCTTTAGCCTCTTCTTTGGCCTTTGCCTTGATATCCGATTCCGTCTCAGGATCGGGATCAGGATCCATCTCGGGCTCGGGCTCCGATTCGGGGTCGAGCTCCGGTTCGGGATTGGGATCCGGTTCAGGGTCGGTCTCAGGATCGGGATCGGGCTCGGTCTTAGGTTCAGGTTCAGGTTCAGGTTCAGGTTTGGACTCCCACCCAGAAATAGTCTTCGCAACCCCTAATTCACTCCCAGGGTTCGGACCCAAATCGTCCAGGTCTATCCCCCCGATAATTGTTTCCGTACCAGCATCCTCACCGGACGTCTGGCCCTCTTCTTTTGGGGTAACCTCTTCCTCGGTCATACCCTTACTCCTCTCCATTTTCGTCTTTAATCGTGCGAATACAAAAAACGATGTGTGCTACGGTGCCAGGAGCCTGCTGGCCCGCCCATGCGCGTTCAATATCTAGCCAGCGCTGAGAAAATGCTCCTGTATTTTCAAGATAATCCATGTATTCGTATATGTCTTTGTCTGTCTGTGTCACTACCGGCTTTATTTTATGAGTGTCTCCTGGCAACATAATCATATCCTACCCCGCAGTAAAAGAGCCTTTCAATTCTATTTTTTTGATTTCCTCTACTGCCTCTTCAATTGAAACATTAAAAGTCTCCTGCGCCGAGGCAACTGCGTCGTCCGCAACCCCTTTTAAAAGAGCCTTAAACTCCTTCGAGTTAAAGAATTCCCTTTGCCTACGGGCCGCTGTATCTATTGCCCGGCTTATAGTATTGGAAACTTCCTGAGAGGCCGCTATCAAATTTCCTATCTTGGCAAGACCCTGTTGCGCCGGTCCGTCTGACACCAACCTCTTTGTCCCGATAAAGACACTGTCCGAAAGTGCTTCTTTCACACGGTCGTCGGACATGATGCGCGCGCCGATATCCACCAGGTGATCTTCCTCATCATCGGAGGCCGTCTTCAACAAGGAAAAAAATGAGTCGCTTACTATAGAGACTACCAGCTTAAGATAGTCCGCATCCGCAAGAACGCTTTTGATTCCGCTTCCGACCGATTCCGAGAACATCGCCTTTACTTCCTCGGATACCATGATTGTTTTAACCTGCTGACCCACCGCAGACAGACCTAAAAGCTCTTGTATAAAACTTTTACCTGCGTCCACGGGGGCCGGGGCCAGGGTCGGGGTCAGTGTTGGAACCTGGGTCGGGGGCTCCGGAACTAGTTCCTGTACTGGTGCCTGTACTGGTACCTGTACTGGTGCCTGTGGTTGCTTTATGGCTTCTGACATTTATGACTCCTTTTAGAGCGATCAGTAACCTGCCGCCCATATAAATAATCGCCACGAAAAACCGAGTACCAGGAACAAGACGGGAAATACGATAAGGGCGGCAATAAACACCAGTAAACCAAGGGCCGCCTTAGCTGTAAGGTATTCTACCAGGTCCTTTTTCTTCCTCTCCTGTTCCTCTATCCTCTTTTCCTCTATCTTATCCTGTACACCTGCCATAACGCACCTTCAATTCTATAATTTAGACGTTGCCAAACACATGATTGCAGTAAAAAACTGACCGCCATCAGTATAAATACAATCTATATGCCTGCAAAGCTTTATAAGTTCTTGTAAAGACTGCTTTTCCGTTACCATCACCGAGATGTCCGGACCAATATTTCTCTTTTCAAGTATAGAGAACAGAAGAGGGTTCACCACACTTTCTGCCTCCAGTTTTGTATGTAGATGGTGAAATACCCCATCATCTACTAGCGAATCCACATCCACTAATGTACCGTGGCTGCTCTGAACCGGAGAATAGTCAAGACGAAGTAGCTGGCCCCAGGAGACGACGCAAATACCAATCGGGAGAAGAGTTCCAAGCACTTTACTAAGATGCAAAAACTCTTCCTGGGTAGAAATGCCTTCCAAATAAATCGTAATTTTCTTCATACACGTCCACGACTCTATTACTTTCAGAAGCTCTGTCCACACCACATCCAAACGAGGCGTAGATACTACTTCAGAAGCTAAAACAAGCGCCACTTGATCAGCAATCGGTCCATACTTCGGAATATCGTTTAAGTCAGTGATACGGTAGAGTTTTCCGTTTGGAGTAATACCCTGACACTCTGTCTCCCCTTTTAAGTTTGTACCATCGATAACACCAACAAAGCTCCCCATACCGGTCTCTTGGACTAGCCAGTTCAGAACCTCCTGCACCAGCTTCTTAGGAAAAGAAACCTCCCTAAAAAAACATCCGTATCGCTCCATTCGTTTAAGGACGTCCTCTACTGACATATTCCCCGATTTGACTTTCGATAAATAGTACTTAAATATGGCCGAGGGAGAGAACATTCCGTATGCGAAAATCGGCCCTACCTCCGAAATAAATACTCTCCCCTTATAAAGGAATCCAGAAACTCTAAGCTTCTCGTTAAAATATTCTTCCAGCTTTTCTGACAGAGCCCGGATGCACTCTTCGGCCTTCACCAGCTTTTCGTCGGTAGGGGTCAAAGACATCTCTAGCATGTAATCCTCGTACCAGGAAAAAGTTCCAGCAACATAGGTAAAAACCCCGTCATGATCTGCACATAATTGCTGAACCGCTATGTGTCCCCAAAACCCCAGAGACTCCTCCAATGATACTAAAGCCTCCTGTCCCCTTGGAGTAAGAATACGAAATACATTTCCCTCTCCAGAGAACTCAAAGTCGTCCCCTTTTCGCAGGAAAGTAGTAGGAGCCGAATACGCTCTCGAACCGTTATAAATAAAAGGCAGCCTCTCTGTCGCTCTTTTAAAGTACTGAACTAGCATACCTAATCCCAATTCCTTTCCGGAAGCACCGGGCTCTCCATAAAGTGCTTCACTCCCTCTTTCACTACCACGGTGGAAAGCGCTTTCCGAAGTTCTTCTAACTCTAATAAATACTCCCTCTTTACCTTACGTATTGCCATCCGAGTCTCACTCTCCTTCCCCACCGTAACTTCCAAAAAGCTTTTACCAAGCTTTTTCTTGAAAACACTGATATCCACACCAAGGTCTTTTAACGCATGGACCACTTTATGAGGCATGGTTACCGTGTCAAGAATAACTCGAGCAAACTGTAATGGATCCGTAATTGAGGCAAGTAACCCATCAGGGGACACAAGCTCCATCTTCGACGTAGTCTTTATCCTTGCCGTAACTCCGCTCTTTCCTTCTCCAATACTGAACTTGGTTACACCGGAAGACGAAAGCAGAGCTTCCACCTCCTTATACCGATCAGCAAGAAGATCATCGATCCCCTCCCTCGTGACCTTTAAAAGTGCAATTTCCTTAAGCAGTATCTCTAATTTTTCGTTCACTTAACCGCTCCTATAAAAGATTAAAAAGCTTACACTTCGAGTGTACATTTTTTTGTGTGTTTGTCAAGGAAAAAACGACCGAATTCTCGCTTTAAAACGCCGAGCACCATTCGGAACCTCATTCTCCAAACACCCGCCTCCCCGTTCTTTACACAATTTAGCAGCCCTTCGCCAAATCCCTTCCCGAACTGTATTGGTCTTTAATGATTTCATCCGACGAAGTACCTGAACGAATGTAGAACCCTCCATTATCCTATTTAAGATTTGTCCAGTAACCTCATCAATTGCTACTGTGATCATCTCTTCACTATAGTAAAGATTTCCTATCTCATAATATGCCTCAACCACCCTATTTTCCTTTCTGAATCAACTTTCTCTGTAGCTGATACTGATTATAAGCGTGCTCCTCTATTTTCTTTAGAGAAGCTACTGCCTGAGAATGCTTCTCCTCCAAAGAAGTTAAAGTGTCCACGATAAAGACACTTACCATAGAAATAAAAATCCCCATCGATAGCAGACCAATAAGAACAGTTTTAAATGTCTGAGGTATATCAGGTGAATTCACTACTTTAGACATCGAAATGAATATGAAAACCACGATAGTGATGAACATAACAAATATAGCCCACCCCATAATTATCGATACTCCAGGAGATCTTCGAGACAGCAAAAAGCTAGGCGTACACACCGTAGTCCTTAGCTTTAACCTACGCATCTCCCTTCGCAGATCCTCTAACTTAAAGGATTCCTCTGTCTCTCGTTTCATCTCAATTCACCCCATTTCTTTTTTCGACCCGCCCACGGATCGTATGCCTTGCCCCTCCCTCTCTTTCTCTTCGGACGGTACTTCATACGACCGATAAGGCGCTTTCTAAGATTATTCTTATCCCCTAAAGCGTCCCTCCTCTTTGAGACCTCTGAAGGGCTTACATACCGAACGACTACCTTATGCACGCACCGCATAAGGCATGGAGTATCCCCCGCTCGCGGGACCGTAGGCATTATATCCCTGGGATATGGAGAATTGTCTACCATAAACCGGCAACCAGGGCACATAACTCCCACCTTTCTCTCTTTTGGGTACCAATGTAAAAGAACATTATCAGGCATCCCTGATATTCTTCCTATATGAAACATAAACAGAACTGAATCTGCGTACATGTCTACTCGTTGCGACACCGGAAAAGACATCTTTTTTCCTCGAGATATCTCATCTAGAAAATTGTTCCAATGAGAAAGCTCTTCTCGAACAGCACCACGGAACCAGCTCTCTTCTTCCTTCGTTGGCTTATTGGCCTTCTGTAGCTTAAATAACCCCGAGGCCCTCCGGCCCGCCTCCCACGCTTCTTGGTATATCTTCCGAAAAGCGTCCGATGACTTATTACGAAGGTCCTTCATACTTAATTTTTCGCCCTGATATGACGAAACCAACTTATGAAGTTCAGCACGGAAGTCTCTTACTCTGCGCTGTAGCTTCCTTGACGCATGACCTGTCTCCTGCTTTATTATTTTCCGGTAATGAGGACTAGCTTTTATCTTTTTACCATACGACTTTCTATCCGGACTACCTCCCCATCCAGATAAAGACTTTCCCTCATCCAGAGTTACCAAGTCAAGATCTACCTTTCTCCCGATAAGAAAGCTTTCTTGCGTCTTTATTGACATACAATACTGCCAATACTTCTGCTCCAGCAGGCGCACAGAATCATCCAAGATTCCAGAAAAAGCCCCTTCGCTCCCTCCACCTGGATCGTCTCGCACTATCCATAGGACTCCAGATTCTATGATCTCCATCTCTTACCTACTAACTGTAAAGGCTCCCCTTCCACGTCCTTTAAATGATTCATCTCCAACATAGACTTTCGGACAGACATCCTGCCCGCCATATTGAATGTAATCTTCGGATTTAACTTCACTGGCTCCTTTCTCTTATAATAATACCCTCCCTTTCCCGTGCTGGCCCGGGGTCGGGAAACACCAACTTGAACAGAACCCAGACCAGGAAGATGCACCAGGCGACCAGTAGCCATCGCTTGTGTAATAATCCCTACATAGGCGTTTACAATTTCTGTAAGCTCTTTCTCGCTATACTTCTTTTTCAGTACCACAGATAGAGCTTTCACCACTTCACTTCCTTTTATTTTAACTCCCATGCAACACCAACATCGCCGCTTTAGCCTTTACCTTCTTTTTAATACGATCATTCAGAACTTCCTGAAATCCCGCATTCTTAAACCTTCCACTTGGACCCTCTTTATTCATAATAAAGAACTTCTTTCCACTCCCTTTATCAGATTCGGTCAATGTCGTTTTATTGTCCTCCTTTAAATCTACACGGACAGCAGAAGAAGATACCATAGAACACCCTTCGCGAAAAAAAGTCAAAGCCTCCGTCGCCCTGGGATTTTCTTTCAATCTCTCCATCAGATCCTTATACTTAATAGGAACCTTGCCATCTGAAAACTGCTCTGCCACTTCACTATCCACAGGACTTAAAAGTTGATTAACAAAATCCTCCGGAAGGCGTCCATATTCTATCATAACATAGCGATCCCAAATAGCCTTGTCCCAGCCATAATCATTCCCAACTTGAAGCATCCTCTCCATAAGGTCAAAACGCATCCCTGTCAGCTCCCCGCGCTCTATCTCTGCAAAAGTAGACACAGGGGTCATCATCAGAAGAAACCGATTCTCTTCCCTCTTTGGGTCTATATTCAAATAGGCCAAGTGGTACATGCACGCTTTCGTCATCCCAGCAAGGTAGGCCCGCTGCCCTCGCATTGCGCTCTGAGAAAAAGCCACATCCTGCTTTTGTATCATAACCCCTCTGTCATATCCGTCACCAATGTCCAGATTAAGGTACCCAGGAGGAAACTTCATTGCCCCAAGCAACCGCCGCAAAAAGAAGTTAAGGTCATCGAGAGACCCCATCTCAGTAGACCCCGCCACTTGACTTATACTGGTACGACTCTCCCCCCCGGTAGGGAGAACCCGATCTCTCTGCTCACCCCATGCCGACGGAAGCGACCGCAAGAGGCCCTCCTCAGGATTGAAATAAACATCCCGATACAAGTACTCTTCCCACTCTTTACACGCCTCAAAGGCTTCCTCTGTGCTCATACCGGTAACATCCAAACCTATAGCCAGCCTTGGTGGTCTCCTTTGTAGACGCTCGATCATTACCTTGTCCATTACCCACTGCAACTCTTGCCACCAGTCCCGAACATTAAAAAGAACCGAAGAGTTCACCCCATACCAATCGGTACGGTACCGGTAAGGCATATGAAAATGGATCATCCGATAATAGGGCATCAGGCTATTCTGATTTGTCACCTCTCCCGTATTATCTGCTTCTCCATACCCCGAAACCCGTCCGGAACTGTCCCGTATGATACCTATCTCCCAAGGGTCATAGGGGTCAAGACGATGAATCCCCTCATTCCTACTCCCAGGAATCCCCTCAAACTGATCTCCGTTTTGGTTTAAAGTCCTGATAATAGTTGGAGCGCTGTTGTCCGCTTCTATCTGCCCCAAAAAATCCATGAGAATTTTCTGAATATCCTTGTTCGCGCTATGCGACCAAATCGTACGACCGGCCTCTTCGCGCACACTCTCTGTATTAGGCTGCGTAGATACCTCAGCGTAGGTGTCTAAGATAGCTGCCATCATGGGGTCCTGATCTATCTCCTTATACATCGCGTACAAGTAGATCCGGTTCAAGTTATACAGGGACTCAAAATATTCTGCCAGCCAGTTATGAGCTCTCTTTCTATTCGTTGCACGTTCTCGCTCATGATCCATTGACCGTCTAACATCTGGCTCTCTATGATACCCCTGTATGCGATGAAAAGCATTTATCGGATGCAATATGTATTCTACTAAAAGGTTACTCATTACTTATCCTTTCCTGAACATGCTCGCCTGAATTTCCTTTAGTTTACCCAGGTACAGTGTGTACTTATCTTTACCCTGCTGAACAGGTCTCGCCTCACTCGGTGGAATCTTATCAATTAAACACTGGTAGGTAGCGCCCGCAAGCGCGTCCGCTTCATCTTTTGACCCCCCGTCCGGATGGTCCACTTTATTTAAAAACATGTCGTGGTCCAGCTCAGACAGTTCGTCGTAAAGCCTGTCCAGCTCCGGCCACTTGGCTTTACCCGCATTTACCGCATTACGAAAAACTAAATACGGGCGGATGTCTTTGTCCAAAGAAAACGTCTCAGCTTGAATTCCCGCCTCCAAAAGGCGTTGTCTCGTATCCTCTGACTGCCACGAATCCATCGTGACAAGACGTATCCAGAACCCACATTGCCTGATATGAAAAACCAGTCTCCGAATATTCGCAAAATCGATAGCCTCTCTCTTTGGCCCGCACTCGACCGCGATACAAAAATCAGTCTCTACTTCTTTTCTAATATCATAAAGCGGAATATCATCCTCAGTCTCGGACAATGATATAAAATGGCTAGAAGGGTGCACCATTGCCACCCCCGCTTTATCCTTATTTTTGGCTAAGTCAATATGAAGGTATCTAGGCGCTTTCGGGTGCCGAAGAGGTTGATAATGGCTCCCACGGACTTTACAAACCAATCTCTGGTTGAACTCCAGAGCAAGTTCTGTAGGACCAAGCAAATAGGCAGGTATTATTTCTCTACTAAAAGGACTCTTCAAGGTAGGAACTTGGGCCTTTCTGAGCCTCTCTTTATTTGAAAACAACTTCATAAAGCTCTTAGTCGAAACACCAGCAAGGTCCTTTAAAGAGCCGTCAGGATCTATCTCAAACGAAGTATAGTGCTCTACCGGGACATCAACGACACTACACCCCTCATCTGGGTACTCGAACTCTGGCACTACTTTGTATGCCCCTGACTCCCCTTTTCTTACCCCATCGAGAACCTTACTCTTATAAAACTTATTCCCAACCTGGACCCGGAATCTCTTTCCATTATACTTTGTATTACCGTCTTTGTCGGTCTTAACAAAATCCCAAATTGCCCCTCGAACCACGTACCGATTAGGTTTATCTTTTATCAAACGAATACGACGCTCAATAAAGTCACTGTCTGAACCCGCTGACCCAATAAATACAGTGACACCGGCGACATCCCCGCCACACTGCAAAAACCTGGATTCCAACCGACGAGTAACATCATTTGCCAAAGTAAACGCTTTGTTTGCCGTCCCCTCGCCCTTTTTCATCAAATTCATTTCATCGACAGCGATAGCAAATAAGTTTTTACCGGCTGCATGCAAACTGTTTGAACCCGTCTTTACAAGGATTCCCTTCGGAAACTCAATCTCATCGGTTCCGTAGGGGGCTCTCCGGTAAAGAGAGTTAAAAAAGGGGGAATCTCCCAACATCTGGTCACGAAGGATATAAAACCCTGTATCCTCTGCCGACTTTAGATCGAGAGAGTAAACGCCAAACACAATACGAGATTTTTTTCCCAGACCAAAAAAGGACGCCGGTTCTTTAAGGCATAGAACCCGATGAAGATGATAAGCCATTATGAGGCCCGTCCCCACGGTACTCTTACCAATACCCAATGATCCCGTAAGTATTGCCTCATAGATCCCCTTAAAGGGGTCACAAATATTTAGTAGGTGAGGACGCCAGGCAGGATAGACATTTTCCCAAAAGTGACCCATATAGTCTTTATGCGTAAAAAAGGTTTTTGGGTCTGCACGCCGGTGCTCATAATCTACCGCATATAGAGCCTCCATTCTTGCTTCGTCACCAGAGAGTACCGAAGGCACAAGTTGACGGACATATTCCCGTGCCGAAGGAGAAAGAGCTTCAAATTCTTTCAGGTACCCTTTTTGTAAATCTAATAACGTTTCTTCAATCGCTCGCTCACTCACAGGGGCTGGAACATTAACTCTCTTCTGCCTCTGTGACACTCTGTACTTCTCCTTCTATTACATTAGGTAACTCCGGAGGATTCCCCGACTCTGCCCTTCTCTGCACATCAAAAACAAGACGCTCCATAAAAATCCGAACCTTCTCCCTTTCATGACCCGGAATATTTGGAATATCAATTCGATCATACTCTCCAGTAAAAGCGCTATGCTCCACCGCGCCGGGCCGAGTTATCACCGCTTTATTGTCCTGAACAACCTGACCCAACAAACGAAGAAAGATCTCTCCTATATTTTTCATGTCCATCTGTGCGTAACGTCCAAGATCAATTAGATCCTCATTACTTAGTGCCTTCCCGTTCTCATCCATTTCTAAACGCCAGGACTCATCACATAATTTTGCTTGCACTTTTTCCGCCAGCTCCGAGGATTTCTCAAAATGCTTCATCCGTCTGTCCATTAGACCAAAAACAGCGTACAAGCTCGCATACCTTTTATTTTTAGAGAATATCCTAAGACGTGCGCTCGCCTGAATGTCAGAAAGTTCTTCCGGAGACATCCCCTTCGCAGCCGCTTCAAATAGACTAGTCTCTCCGTCACGAATACTTACTTTAGTCATCGCCTCCTCAGGAGTTATAGGACCATACTTCTTCCCGTATTCTTTTACAGAAATCCCGTGATTTTTTTGAGTATGCGTATCTGAAATCCTAGTAAAAGACCTTCCACAGAGCGCACACTGTATGGTTCTCATCATTTCTCTTCTCCCTCCTTAACAGAAACTTTGGCTTTTTCCTCCATGACGTGACTGCCAGCCTCCTGACTAAGATAAAGGTTTATCCAATAATGAAGCGTGCCATCTGGAAGAACTAACCCCAAACGCATTAGCTTCTGACACTTTAAAAAGTTGAAATTAGACGGTGGAATCCCAGCAAAGTCACACCACTCATCGAAGGAAAAAGATAGTCCTCCCCATATGTCCTTTCCTTTATTCACAACTTCACGCTCTACGTTAGGCCAAGCTGCAAGCAACCTCTTTGCCGCATCATCGTCTTTTATGAGCAGGATCGAAATCTTCTCCCCCACATCACAAGTCTCTTTATAAATATTTTTTATTCTCTTCTCGTAACTCTCTGCCATTCTTCCTTCCTAAAACACTTCATAAACTCCGATAGCTCCGGAAGATAAATATCATAGGACCTCAGCTCGTCAATGGTACAAACCAATTGTGAGTGTCCCTCCACGCCTGCTAGACAGACCACAAAATCTGCCAGGCTCCACCGAATTCTCGTGTGCCACTGAGATAGGTAATAGCTGTTTCCGCCCATACAAGACAAAAGACGGTAGACCCTACTGATCCCATCCGAAAAACCTAAAAGGGGCATAAGAGGAATCATGCTCATGTTCCTCATCATTTTTTCTAAAAACAAGTGCAGGTCAGGAACCCGCTTAAACGCCTTTACAGTATCTACTCCACTTCTCGCAAACGGAAGATATCTAATAGACACTACCGCATGAGAAATAGCATAATTTGTCTCACGTAATGGAGTCCCAAACCTGGCTGCCGCCGTAATTACGTCAAGGTAAACCTTATTATATAGCCACATCTCTTGTGCCGCTACATACAAATCATCGAGTGGGCTCTTCTCCAACATCTTCCTTCTCGCTCGGGTGGACTACGGCGATCTTCACACCGTACTGCACCTCGATTGCCTGGATCCTCAGATCCAACTCCACTAATTGAGATTCTATTCCACCGGGGAGGGTTGTTGCCAAAAAATTCGCTGCCATTATAGAAACTGCCTCAGGCCCGCTAGTAACCCCATGCTTGTGCTCCACGGCGGCAAGCGCTTTCCGGAAAAACTCGTATTGAGACTTCCTCTTGAAATTCATGCTAAGCTTTATTGGGTCTTCCAGCTCGTCAGAGTCTTCGTCAAGCCCCGACTGTAACCTCACATAAGTGCTTATTGCCCTCTCACCAAAGGATTTACACTCTGTATACCATTCCATTAGCTGAGGGAGATCTTCAGCGTGAAGCAAATGATATGCTTTAGACCATCCTAGCCTCATCAGACACACAATCATTTTTGCCGGGATATTCATCTCGTCTATATTACGAGCAATCCAAGCTAGGTACCTACCTTTACGATCTGAAAATCCTAGCTCGCTCGATACCCACGCCCCATACGTAGGGTATGACTCCTGCACCGTACAGTATTCGTGCTTCTGCCAGAGACCCTGCACCATTACCCTATGCAATCGAACCCCTAGCTCATATGCACACATTCTCTCTACCGCCGCCAACTGCCGCAGCTTATCCATCATCTTCTCCTCGTCATGCGAGAAGTAGTGTGCCACAACCTTTGGATAATACCTTTTATCTACTTCCGTTCCCTGCTTCATTACGCACCGCTCCCTTAACATACCGGTAATGGAACTTTTGAAACACGTAGTATGATACCTCCAGCTCTTTTGCAATATCCTTCAGACTAAGAGATAGGCGGGACTCCATATACTTTTCAAAGGTCTCTTGACCTAGCTCTTTAATCCTTGGAAGCAATTTTTCTACGTATTTTTTGTCTCGTGGTTCCATTTATCTGCCTCTCAAACCAGCTCATGGGTACTAAAACCCACTCACGTTCTCCTACAACTTTTACCTTATCCGCCAAAAACTTTATTGCCAGAACAGGAACTTTACCTATAGCTTCCGCCTCGCGTAATACTTTCGCCAAAGAACCATAATCGATTTTATAACTCGATTTTCTCGTAGCCTTTCCATCAATTAATAGTTCCTCGCTTTGTGCATCCCCTTTTTTATGTGCTAAAGTGGATGACCCCGATGCGGGCACACGCCAACCAAACGCCTTTCCTAAATCCTCTTCATGCTGCTTACAAATTCGCTCGGGCTCTCTCCTAGAATGAAATGGATGCTTACTCATTCCTTCCCCTTTTCCTTCTCCGGGACTGGAGTGCGAATATCCAAAACATACTCCAGAACACGGCGGCGGAGATCTCGGTATACCGTAGGATTCTCTGATAAGAAACAACCAACAGCTCCTATCGTTTTAAACGTAGTCTCCTCTTTTAAATATGGAGAGCAGATACGGTATTTACCGGACCCCCCAATTATCAATTCACCCTGTCGAGCATAATGGATCACCTTGTCCGCGTCGTCCGTATCTCCTATATTCCTCGGGCCTTTAGGGTCTAACCACATTTTATAGTTTCCGGTAACCCCAGAGGAACCACCCGCATGGTTTTTGTCCACAGTAAACTCGTACTCTCCATACGATGCGTACTCGCTATGAATCCACTTATACCGTGCCAAACGGAAGCGCATGTCTAAAGTGACAATATGATCCATCATATTACCGTCAGAAACTCCCTGATACGCACGCCCAGACCCGATGCCCTTCGTCCGAATCTGAGAAGCCACCACAATAGTCACAGGATTATCGTTTATAAGACCACCTGAATATTGCGCCGCAATGATCTTTTCAATAAACCTCTGCTTAGTCGCAGCCCCTAGAGCCACACGAGGAGCTCGCTCCATACGCTTTTCGATCTTCTCTCTGGGAACTAGCATCGACAGAGTATCTACAAAGACGAGATCTACCTCTCCAGAGTACAAAAGAGTCTCCACCGTGTCTATTGTAGATTCAGCCCAGTCAGAGCCAACAGCTACAACTAAATTAGTGTCCACCCCATTTGTCTCTGCCCATTTTACATCCAGCTTGTGCTCGGTTTCAACAAAAACAGACTGCATAGGAGCGCACCGATAAGTCTCCTCAAAGTGAAACTTCTTCTTTTTAGCTTCTACATATAACCCCTTATTATCTTTTTTTACAATCTCAGGGAGTCTCCCCATGATTATTTCATAAGCGTGATGATACTCTAAGTATTCAAGTACTGCCGTATTCTCCAGCTTATACCGAACCTTCGGACACTCACAATTCTTGGTCCCGTCATAGGGGCTAATTACGATTGGGGTTTTGCACATACGACAATAGCTCTGAGAGTTCGCCAACAACTTAAGAAGCGTCGTAGTCTTACACACGTTTTTAGGGCCAGAGATGCGCGTCACTCGGTCTAGAGGGATCCCTCCGTGCGTGAGCCAATCCATAGCAAAGATCCCGGTAGGGAGCTTTCGGACTTTAAAAGTAAGCGCCCGGTTCATGACTGACGCCGTATGCTTACCGTTGCGCCAACCTAGTGCCAACGCTAAGTCCTTCAAACGCTCCCTACCGTATGTAGGGTCGCCCTGTAAGTTAAACCTACTGACTTTCTTAGCTTTTTTTTCCGGCTTCCCCTCACTTTTTTGAGACGTTTCCTCATTTTCTTGAGACGCTTCCTCGTTTTCTTGAGACGCTTCCTCGTTTTCTTGAGAACCCACCTCCTTTTTTGACAAATGGTTCTCCTTTTTTAGTACTAGTTTCCGTTTTTTCTTCCCCAACTTTGGTTTTTTCTTTTCTTTCGTTGACATGAAGTGGCCTCAACTTTTTTTGTAGGTACGGGCGAAGGGATTCCGTCTCTACACGTTTAGTCACGTACTTCCCATCGAAGCGTGCTACCGCTTCTCGGCATACATCCAACACCTCAGAACGAAACCACATTCCTCCACGATCATCAAAAATACAAGGAAGGATGCCATTTCGCACCCAATTCTCAACGGTTACATGGTGTCTACCCAGTAACCGGCAAACCGCTCCAATTTTATATAGAAACGCAATACCCGTAGAGAGATGAAGAACCCGAGGCATATTTCCACCTTTTCTACCGCGCGGCTTTGGCTCCCCTTTATTCTCATGATGGTAATCTCTTCTCCTCTTCTTTAAAACTTCGCGGTATTCCTCATCTCCTTCATACCGAGATTTTCTTCTTACCCTTATCTCCTCTTTATTTCGTAAATAGTACTCTCTGTTATATCTACTCGCAGCTTCTTTTCGCTCAGTCTCCGCTTCCAGGACTTGTGCCATTACAATTGCCTCCAAAAACAAAGTTGTTTACTAACAGGCCCTCCTCAGCCCACCTACGGCTACGGATATTGCCTTGTCTCAAAAGAGCATCTCCTGGGTCCACGAAGTCTAATATATACGGAGGGACCTTAATTTTCCCCTCCAAAACTCGATCTATCCTTCCTTTTAACTGTTTCTGATTACTAGGTGGGGGAGTACAACAAACCGCGGTGTCCTTCCACGGCAGATTCATCGACTCTTTCCCCATCTCATAAGTCACAAAAGTGACCTGGCGCTTCCCGCCTTCTTCCAACAAATGGTCTTTCATGCCACCTACAAAGTATCCGATATCCTCTACCTTTACGCCACGCTTGATACTAGCGTCTCTCAGTCTATGCAAATGATCTTTTATGTCCGAGAACACTAGGACCTGACGACCTTCCCAATAAAGCTTCCAGATAGCATACCCAATAGCACTAGTCCTCGCTTCGTTACGGGACAAAAAAGATGCTATTTGCATCCGGTTAAGAGCCTTACCGTACTGAGGAAATCTCGTTTTAAACGGTGGCAAGAAGTGGAGCATGTCCGCACGCCCACCCGCACACCTTGGGGCTTTAGCTTCCGCCAACGTATCCCCCAGCAAACACGCAAACATCTTATCCAGACCATCCGTTCGATGGAAGCCCGCAGTCAGCGCAAAGATATAAGTGCTCCGCAATCGAGCTATCATATCAAGCCAGGTCGCCGCAGGTAAATGGTGTCCCTCATCAAAAATCACAGTTCCAAAACGGGTAAAGAAGGCAGGGTCTTTCTCTTTCAACAGAGTTTTTATGGTCCCTATAATATAAGGGTTAAAACGGTCTCGTCGCTTCGCCTGATAAATGCCATAAAGACCCTCTGGAAATCGGAAACTATTCTCAAACTCGTCCACCCACTGTTTTACTTGATACCGGCGGTTCAGTATTATAAGCGTGTACCGGCCTAACCTACGGGACATCTCAATTCCCATAAGTGTCTTTCCGGTACCACAAGGAGAGATACCGTACCCTCCACTGCCACTCTCCTTCGCCCGATTACACATCTGAGAAATAAACTCCTCCTGGTCTACCCCATTCCAAAACAGCTTTTTACCCGGGTTAAGGGAAAAGACGGGAAGTTCTCCCCCCCTGCAAGTGTTACAACGAGTTTCTGATACCCTGATCTCCAGGTTCTGACTTAAAAAGTGCCTTGGTACAAACAGCATTTTATGTCCCCGTACAATTCGCTGCATGTACCCAGCTACTTTGCTGTAATTCCTTGTTTGATACTCAAACTTTTTAAACGTCAATCGATCCTTTATCTTTTCCAAGTCCGAAATATCCCAAAGTTGAGTCAGACCCCCACAATCAATGGCTATCATTACCCTTTCCCCTCCGCCCAAGTATCACAAATTACCGCGTTTGCCAGTATAGGAACACTCAACTTAACCGTTTCCTCGAGAGATGGTATAAGCTCTACCAGCACATCATCCACTACTTCCTCTTTCGCCTGCAAGATCAACTCATCATGTACTTGTAGCACCGTAGTAACATGCCCCCACTCTGGCCTTAACCGCTTTCGGCGCAAAAACTCCAAAGACCCCACTTTGAGAATGTCCCCGGCACCTCCCTGTGGCAAGTTATTAGAAATATCCCGAACCGTAGACCTTATTTCTCCCTTTTTGAGACGCCCTTTTTTCATGGCCTCGTGCTGCGCCGTAAAGTGCCGGTACCTGTTACCCAAAGGCATCTTAAAAACACCATTATTTCGGAGATGGTCCTCTGCAAATTGATGAAAAGCTAGAACCCCAGGATACAAACGAAAGTATCCATTATACAGCTCCAACCCCACCTCCTCCGACACACCCAACTCCTTTGCCTGCGTCTTATAATGCTTGCCATAGCATAGACCAAAGTTCACCGGCTTTGACATCGTACGCCCAACTTTGGGACCGTACCGTTTAAAGAGCCCCACATTTAGACCGGTCAGGCTGTGTATGTCCAACCCCAAACAAAAACCACGGATCACCGGCTGTTTCGGATCTAGCTTGTCACGTTCCCCCTCCGCTACCCCGCACTCCGGACACTGGTGGAGACATACAGAGCTCTCTCCGAACGCCCCACACTCGCAATCCCACCGACGATAGGCCCTAAGCAAGTTGGCGTCCTGACTTAGGTGGGCGATTAGCCTAAGCTCAATTTGAGAATAATCGACTACGATAAGTTTGTACCCCTTGGGAGCAACAAACATACGCCGTAATGAATCCATCAAAAAAAGAGAGGAGTCCTTTGGGTGGTCTAGCCATCCAATAGGGAGCCCGTCCTCCTTTATATGCTTGTCGCCGGTTCCATTATATATCTGTTTCCTATTTTCCCAAAATGCTTCCTTATCTATAGAGGGCATCTTATCGTCGTTGGGTATGTTCTGGAGATTTGGAGCCTTAGAATTGCAACGTCCAGTTATTGTAGCTACAGTTCCGAACGAAGTGCGCACCTTTCTAAAAGGATTGTTTGCCGACCTGCGCGCCAGATTCTTATAATAAGTCCCATAGAGCTTTGACAACGACGACACTTTTAACAGGTCCCGGCACAAGTCTACTCCCTGTTCTTCCGCTAAATACTTTTGGACGGCAGCATCAGTAGCAGGACCCTTCTCGGTAATTTTCGCCCAGGGCGGCGGCTTTAGTTTCATTTTGTTCCAAAAAAGATCTTTAATCTGGTCATGACTTCTCGGATTGAAGTCTACGATGTTGTGCTCCCGCTCAACTCTCTTTTGGACCCGTGTAAATTCCTGAGAAAAGTAGAGCTTAAGGTCACGTTCCATTATCGAAAGAGTCTTATAGTTCATCGTGACTCCGGTCGTCTCCATCTCCACCATGTGTATCATCCACGGAAGTTCTACCTCGTTATACCATCGAAGAACATTCTGTTTGGCCGCCACTTTAGGATAAAGGATATCAAATACTTTCAGCGTATCCAGCGCATCCTCTTCAGCATACTCAGCCATCCTATCATCTGCCAAACGCCTACTTCGTGCCATAATCTTAGGCTTAATAACCCGCTCGCACTTTTCAGTAAACTGATCCTTATTAAGCCCAGACGGTAGGGACAAAATCATTTTATCAAACTTTGTCAAGTTGTCCGAGTGCAAAGAACAGTAATAAACCCAGGCCCGGTCCGTTTCTCTCTTGAGTTCCTTCTTTGACTCCAAAGCATTACCCGCCTGTACCTCCTCAGGGTAATGCTTTGCGTAAATCTCATTCTCTCGTTCAATACGCGCACTCACTCCTGGAAACAGCGCCTTTAGCACAACCTTCCTAAACTCATTTTTAGAGATCCCCCTCGAGATTTTACTCACAAAGGCGCTGTGTTCATACACCTCGCTCTCTACGCTGGAAAACAAGTCTGTTTCCACTCTGCGCGACCTCTGCCGATGGACTTCATAGAGTAACCACCCAAGCTTTAAAAACTCTTTTACCGCTCCAGTCCCTTCTCCCAGAATCCCGGATATCTCTTTTTGGGTAGCTTCGTATGTCATCCTCGGCTTTTTTAAATATACACGGGATAATTCCTTAAGAGAGCGATTTATATTCTCGTCCACCAAAAACCCCAAGACCATCGTATCATGCACCTGACTCTTGGGAAGTGCCGAAAAAACATCCTCCGTTTTTATCGGATACCCCTCCCGACGCCTTATTGCTATCTGGATGTCAAATTTACAGTTTTGAAAAATGAATAGCTTCTTCGGCTCGTTCCACACCGGCGACAGAATCTTTTCGTTAAACCACTTCCAAGATACAGGATGTTTCCCGTAGGAAACTGTGTCTTTAAAAGTAAAGTACCGAGCCCGGTATTCTCCGGAAGGCGTCTTCCACCCAACTGCCCCTCCTTCCGGTTTCGCTTCATAAGGGATTAGCTGAGTATCGTCTTCATCCTCCAAAGTTTCAAAGTCGAGGGAAACCACAGGAGAAGCTAAAATTGAGCTTACCACATCCTCGTGCATCGTTTTCCTCCATAAAAAAAGGGGGGCCATGCGACCCCCCTTTCTCCACTACTTACTACTACTTCTTTGGAGTTTCTACTCCTCGCCGTCCACAAAGTCATCAAACGACTGAGGAGTTATTTCTTTTCTTTCTTTGGCCTCCGGTTCCTCTGTGACCAGACCCTCTGCCAAATCCGCCGGGTCCTCGATGGGATCGATCTTCTTTTTACCCTTTTTTCGGACCGGTTTCGGAGCCGGTTTCGGAGCCGGTTTCGGAGCCGGTTTCGGGGCTGGGGTCAGGACCGGAGTCGAGGCTGGGGTCGGGACCTCAGAAGGCTCAATCCCAGCAGGGACTTCCGTTACTATTCCAAACTCCTCGACCGACTGCTTGAAGGGTTCTGCACCCTCCCATTCAGTATCGTACCCGTCCTCCTTCTCTTCATACTCTTGCGGCTTAGACGGTTCCTGTGCCTTCGGTTGATCATAGGAAGTTCCCCACTCTGATGTCGGGCTCGAAGGAGGTGCCGCCGACGGCCCCCTCGAAGACTCATAAGATGTGTTCCAAGAGGATGAATCCGATCCGGTACTCTTTGATCGTACGCCGCCCGTTGCTCGCTCAACGTATGCCAGAAAGTATTCCTTAGCCTGAGCGCTTGGCTCAATGAGCTTTTCAATCTCGGGGGAGGAGAAAAAGCCTTTGGCCGCTTGCTCTGGAGATAGCTTTTCTTGCTGCTTCTCCCACATCTTGTCCGCATACGCCTTTGCCCGAGGGCTCCTTGACAGGTACGGCCATGTTTCCACATAGCCCTTTATATCGAAGTGACTCCCGCATCCAGGAGCCTGCTCGCCGGTTCGCCTGACCTCTACCATAAGACCCTGGGTGATCTCTTTTCCTTTGGTAAAGTCCGAAATTAGGTCTGCCAGGAGGTCTGCCTGAGTTTTTGGCAGCGCCCATATCTTCGGAGTATCGCCCCACTTCTTGCCATCGATATCCCAGACCCTTTTATCGACAACCCACATATAAGCACGAAAACGCCTGGTGATGAAGTCACAAAACATCTGCTCCGCACAAATTGGGCAGTTTTTAGGACTCACATCCTCTGCATCCATAACCGAACACGTACAGTATAGGTCAAAGGCTACCTTGTCCGGAACCCCTGGTCGAAACCAAGCATGCTCATAGGCCAGAACCACATCTGACAGGGTCGGAGTCATTATCAAAAGTTGAGTCTTCTTTTCCCCTTTTTTCAGGGACACCCGCTTCTGACGCTGCGGCTTTGGACTTGTAGAAGATTGAAACCCCTGGATTGAGCTTTTACTCAATCCTCGCTTGTAATACTGCGACATAAAAAAAATCCTTAAAGGATGTTAAGGGCATATAGCCCCGGTTAAAGCCATAAGGCTAATTTATTTTACGACTATATTCTACCATTTTTAGCGCGTTTGTCAAGGACTTTCTTAAAAAAAAGTTATGCGTGAAAAATCATGCGTTCTTCATCAAAAATTCGATACAACTCTTCCTCATCCATATCATCCGGATCCTTCCCTTCCGGTAACTGAGCAACAAAAACCCGGCACCGTCGGCAGAGATACTTTCCCAATCTCTCTATCGCCTCCTCCCCGGCCGGGTCCGCATCGAAAAGAAAAGTGATTTCATCGGCAAAGTGTAACAGCCTCTCCCGCTGCACATCTGTAAGAGTAAGGCCATTAAGAGCCAAAACATTTGGGAGAACCCGAGACGCCCGGATCAGATCAAACGGACCCTCTACCAGTACCACCTCCTGGAGTGTTACGTCGAGAAACTGCTCTCCAAGCAAGACATCATTACGAAACCCATCATACTTATAATATTTTGGTCCCTCCTTCAAAGCCCTACCCACACACCCTACAACCCCCGCACGCCTCATAGTTATCGGAAACGTGAGACGATAGTCCTCTATGTCCAAACCAATCTGGTACCGGTCCATCTCATAGTCGGCTACCCCGCGCTCCTCTAAATATTTTTCTACCGCACTACGAGCTGCCTGGTACTTAAGCACTTGCTTATCGATAGTACACTTACGCTCTTTTTCTCTCTTTGGGATAAAACCCGACTCTCGGGTAACTCGCAGTCTATGCACCGTCGTCGCCAAATCACCCTTTTCAGCCGTTTTTATATAATCCAGCACGTCGTCCGGAATGCCACCTTCTTGGTGAACACGGTTAAAAACATAAGTAACATCTCCTCGGACATGGCACGTAAAGCAGTTGCACACACTCCGGCCAGCCGACACCTTTATCCCAAAAGAAAAATGGTAGTCCTTACCCTTATGTGCTCTAGAAAAGGCTGCGTTAGGGCAACGCATTTGAACGCTCCCACCAGAATTGCTGTGCCCCGACCGCATCATGTACGCTAGTCGAGTTATTTCAGCCCGTAACATCGCCGCCCCCCAAGTTATAATCTACCGTATAGTCATGTGGCTCCTGGCCTCTTATCTTGGCTCGACCAATTTCCTCAAAGTTTCCCTCTGCGATCTCCCAACGAAGCAACAAGTTTTCCAACTTTAGTCCATCCCTAGTCTTTAACGAAAAGACTCTAATTTGCTGCATCTCCTCTAGACCTTCGTCGGTGCCCACAAAGTTGTGGTCCGCATCCGTTCTTATCGCATCCGTAAAAGAAGGTTCTCCCTTACGGTTCAGTTGCCACGTAGCAAAAAGAGGAATATCATAATCCTCCAACAACTCTTTTAGCCCCTTGACAAAATCCGTTCTGTCCGCCCACTCATTCGCTCGACAAATCATATACGGTGAGTCCCATAAAATATAGCTTATGCTCGGACGCAGCGCTGCCAATGTCGCCTCAAAATCAGCAAGGCACTTTATATCTTTAGGACCAAACAGGTGCAGCTTTGGCCTGTTTGGTAGATCGGTATAATATGCCCTAACCTTTTCCTCTTCCTCCGGAGTAAGGCAGCCGCGGCGAAAACGGTCTGGCGACACTCTAGCCCCCAAGGCGTCTAAACGCATTGATAACCTCTTAGGTTTCATTTCCTGTGAAAAGCATACGCCCGCACACCCTGATTCCATTGCCGTTATCGCTACTTGTACCAACATCCAAGTCTTACCCAAACCCGACTCCGCAAAAAAAACAGTAAGCTCCCCACCTTGCATCCCTCCGGTGGCGTCGTTTAACGCCGGGAACGGGTAAGGTATCCCCATAAGGCCCTTCTGAGACTTTCTCTTATTATACTCCGCTATACGGATACCAACATCCTCATTATAGTCAAGGATTTCACCCTTCGTTTTCCTATACTTTCGTCGGATTTCCGAGCTTTTCATCATAAGCTCACGCGCAGCTTCCAAAGGGTCATAATCCAAAGAATTAGGATGCTCAATTAGAGGAACCGCTACTTTCTGAATAGCATCTTCCAACGCAACCCGGGCCCGGCGACTTCGGAGCATCCCAACATAAAAAGCGACCTCCTCCTCAGTCTCAAAAAACTCTATCTCGAACATACCCGACACGGTCTCTACCTCCGGAAGCTTTAACATGCTTGGGTCCGACAATGCTCCCACAACAAAACGGTAGACCTCCTTCCACCGGTCCTCAAAAAAGTCTTCCGAAACATGTATTAGCGGCTGGGGGTCGCCTTTATAAAGCAGCGTGTAAAAGAATCCTGCGTCAATATTCATTATCTCAGAACCCCCTCAAACTGCGTGTTTTTTAGCACAACATTTGTCTGCAACGAACGCTTAAGGACGCTCAGAAAAGCCCCACGATACCTAGCTTTTAACTCGGGAATCGTAAGGTTGGTTGTTACCACCGTAGTTAAGCAGTTCTCATACCTAGCCCGAATCAACAGCTCGTAAGTATTTGCCGCCCAATCAGACCCCGTATCTTCCGCACCCAGGTCGTCCAGTACAAGCAAATCAACTCTACGTGCGATATCGTTAAGAGTCCGATCTCCATACACAGCTTTGTTTCCCCGTCGAATCACATCACACCCGTAAGTGAATAAGCCACTCGCAGAGTAAGAGAGCGCTTGTCGCAAAAGCATACAGGCAAAAGCCGTTTTTCCCGCCATAAAGTTCCCGCGGATAATGATTCCCGACCCAGTCTCCAACCAAGTCGGCATCTTTTTTAGCAACGAGATCATCATCTCCCGGGTACCCTTATCCGTAACCGTCTTAGGTTGTACAGACCAGAAAAGCTTCGGAACCTGAGCTTTAGTCAAAACCGTATCGGTTATTGTCAACTGTTTATTGTACAAAATCATTCATAACTCCTTACCAGGAAGCGTCATAATCTTTTTCTAACTCAGTGTCAAAGTGGCCCGGAGACTGCTTTTTAGCCAACTTCTCAATCCCCTCCCAAAAACCAGATACCATGTTTGGTGTAATTGGCCCATGCCACCGCATCCGGCTATAAAATACTGCGGGCTTTCCTGAAATAGCCTCCACCACAGATTGCACACACCCCATACCGTGCTCTTTGATTAAAGCATTCATTTTCGGTCGGTTTTTAGGTGTCAGCTTCCCGACGAGAAACCCAGTACCCTCTAAATGGTCCTCCAGGTATGCCCATAAAGTGCTTGCCGACCATCTCCCCTCCGGAAGACGCTTCCAATCCGTCACCAGTATCCGACCATTCTTTCCTAATTTCCTCTCAACCGGCTCTCCAGAAGACTCCGTCCCCCAATCATCGGAGTGGTCTTTTGAGCCGTCTAGGGCACCCCAGCTATCTTGATCTGCGTTCGGATCATATTGGCGCATCATCGCAGCCGCAGAAGAACCATACGTATATGCTACAATTCCATCCCAAAAACCCAATAACTGCCCCGGTCGAAAGGGACCTGACCACTTAAACTTTTCTCGAAAGACATGAAAATTATTTACCATTCTGCCAGAGACTTCATGCAGCTTTTCCATCCCAACATCCCGCCCAATCCTAAGATGCTTAAGCTGACTCCAATCTTTTGCCTCAAACTCAGAAAAACCAAGGGCTACCAGACCCTCACCATCAAAAGCGTACCTAAGCCAAGACCAAAACTGATGCATTGTCCTTTGCCCGGGGACTACATGGTGCCACCGGCTTGCCTTACCATTCCTAGACTTTCTCCGGTCAGATAAGTTTCCCAAAGGGGTCGGTGCCGTAGGCTCTATATGCTCTACATACCCAACTTCTTGTGTCTTAGATTTACACTTTTTATTACAATACCCCTGCCCAGATCGTTTTGGGGTAAATCGCTCCCCACAAGACCCGCACCACTTTTTTTCCCGAACACCACGCCGCTTACGGCACTCCTCCCCACAACAAACTTGCCCTTTATACTTTCCCGCCTGAAAAGAGTTATGACAAACAGGACATATTCTAGCCGAGGAAGCTCGCATAGCGTTTAAATAACAAACCCTCCCACAGTATTTATTGCGACCCCTGGGCTTGTCCTCCTTCCCACACCACTCGCAAGGATCCCCAGTTTGTACCGGTGGTGCCACTTTAGTTTCTCGCAAAGTTCCTTCATCGGAACTTTGCATAGAGTTAAGGAAACCGGGGAGGGGAGGAGAAGGGCTGCCAGTGCTTGGAAGTATCTCTCCCCATAATTCAAAGCCGTTAGAAGAGGAAAGCGTTTTCCGGCTCAAGAATGGGTGCCCCTTTAATTTATCTTCCATCTTTAAAAGTTCTCTTTTTCTCTTAAGTATTATATAAATATATTATATATAATAGGGACTCAATTCTATTCGGTCTTGAACCCCCGAGTTTGTTACACCTACGGATGTGGGGCGTAACGCATTATGGTGGGTAGGTGCGCCACGAACTGTATACCTTTTGGTGCACCTACCCACCATAATGCGTTACGCCGTAATGTACGGATTTTCTCTGTCCGTGAATAAAAAAAGAGAATCTTTTAGAAGGGTGGTGGATCTGCCACTTTCTCCGCTTCCAGGTACACTTTTTGTCCAACCTTGGGCCCCAGTAGGGTTAGGACTAATTCTTTGTTATGATATATATCGTCTGCACTTAGGATGTTTGCGCCCGCCAACTTCATCGCCCTTGCGCGGCCTACATTTTTTATCCGTACTAGATCGAGCACCTCGTCGGGTACTCCATGAGAAATTTTTAGGATAGTGTCCTCTAGGCATCTAACTGAGAGTTCCATGTCTGGCTCTTTATTCGCTAAATAGTTTAGGCATGTGATCACTCTCTGTAGCTCTTTATAAAAGTTGTACAGGGGGACTTTTAGCGCTGTTGGGAGACTCTCCCTCTGTTCAAATCCTACTCCGGACAAAAAGACTGCCAGGTAGTAAAAAAATTGAGCGGTAATAGGAGCTTCTCCATACCCGGCCTGTTGCATACGATAAGTCACAGCCGGTGGGATGTCCTTTGGTTTTATGTTAAAGTCTTGGACAAGGGTCTCTCCAGAGGCGAGGATAGCACACGCTTGTGCGTGGTTTCTTACCGTAAGTGTCCGGAGTCCCCGGCACCATTTAAAAACATCCATAGGGTCAAAATAAAATCGTGCGCTGGCGTGGCCGAGGAGGGTTGCATAAAACTCTTCCTCTTCATTGTCACTCTCAGTAGTTTTGATTGCTTTGGCCTGTCTAAGGTACTCAATCATATCTTCCATGCGTGTACGGCTGTGCCCTTCCTGAACGAAGGCTAAAGTTTTTTCGTACCATTGTTCCAACATCTTTTCGTCTGCAACTTCGCTGTCTGCAATTACGGCGATTGTATGGAAAGCAAGCCATCTTTTATTTGTAAGTTCACTTTTGATTGAGTATTGCTCTCTTATGTACTTTTCCCAGTGCTTGGGGTCGTCGTTGGGAACAATGAAATGTACAACTCCTTTTTCACAGGTGCCTTGGTGTCCTGCCCGACCTGCCATCTGTTGAAGAGTATCTAACTCTACTACATTCATCCCACGGTGAACTCCCGCCACTATGACGTCCTCTACCGGGAAGTCGCATCCAACAGCCAAGGTACTCGTAGAGACTAGAGTGGTAATGTCACCGTCAACAAACTTTTTTTCCATATCTAGTTTCTCGCTACGTTTAAAATCGGCGCAGTGGAAGGTTGACGAAAAACCGGCGTCTTGAAGAGATTTGGTCAGAGCGTACCCGAACTTTTTTGTGTGGACAAATATTAGGACCTTCTGGTCGAGTGAAGATACTAAGTTTACTACCGCGCTTTTCTTGTTTGCTTCACCTATATTGTAGTTTTTGCTGTCCTTGTACGGAATGAATTTATAGATTAGTGGGATAGGTCTCCAATTGCTTTTAATCGCATGGATCTTTTTCTCAGACAGTGCACTAATCCATGTCATCATGTCCTGCAAGCTCTTGTTATCCACTGAAGCGCTCACACCTACAAAGCGTGCTTTCGGACCGCACTTTAAAAAAAAGTTAAGGATGCACGCCTCCAGGCCATTTCCTCGAGAGTCCGTTCCCAAAGTATGTATCTCATCTACTACGAGTAGTCCTACTTTACTTACCCAACTTTGAGCATTTCGGCTCCGTAAAGATACAGCAAACGCTTCTGGAGTCATAATCTTAATCGGATTATCAGACAAATCTCTAGAAGAGATCC
>SDBT01000052.1_pt1 | contig 137135 bp, 109 predicted proteins | sample 2277101 | NCBI WGS metagenome assembly SDBT01 (sample SAMN10404973, study PRJNA504765) | marine sediment metagenome | isolation source: marine sediment core GS10_PC15, 103 cmbsf | place: Arctic Ocean: Southern Knipovich Ridge | collected 2010
CAAGCCGGTCGGTCTTTCCGTCGACAATCGCAACGCGCAGGGCGGCGGCGACCTGCTGGTTTGCGGCCCCGAGGTTCCATGCGACGTGCCCGTTTATCTGGTACCGCGCCGCACGCTGCCGCCGGACCACGGGCGGACCGTAACTGATCTGGAGACTGCTGACCGGCTCGAGTGAAATCACCCCGTGCGTGCCTGCGCCTTCCTTGCCGGTCAGCGTCATGGCCGCCGAATTCGTCGTCACGTGAAAGACACGCGGCGAGTCGAACACTACCTGCGTCCGGACCGTGACGGGGACGAAAAGCTTCACCGTGCCGCTGCGCCCGCTGAGGCGATCGAGCTCCACGCGGGCCGAAATCACGTGCCGCCCCCCTGCGGCGGGCGTGTAGCGCAGCCACCCGTTGACCGTTGCGAGCCGGGCGGTTGCGGGCTTGTTGGCTCCGACGGCGAGGCGGACATCCGACCACGCCAGGTTCGCCGGCAGGACCGGCAGGTTTCGGGCGCTGCGGACGTCGAAGACGTGCAACTGCAGCTCGGCCGCCAGGGCGACCTTCCCATCGCCGGAGACGCTCAGGTGGTACGTGCCCGTGGGGCGGATGCAGGCCGCGGGCGGCTTGGGGGGGCGGTCGACGGCTTGAGCCAGCACGTACTGCTGCCACACCGAACGTGGAACGCGGAAGTGCACATCCTCAAGGAGCCGCGAGCGACCGAGCATCAGGTCGATTATCGCCCGCGCGTCCTCGCGATTCATCGGTTCGGCCGCGCGCGCATACCCCGCCCACATAGCGATTACAACGACACCGACTGTCAGTGAAGCTCGTTTCACCAGGCGCCCGTCACGCGATGTCTCCCCTCCCCCAACCTATAGCGTTTAGACGTCCAATCCGCGCAAAAGTTTCGGAAAAAATAAAAGGGCCGGTAAATCCGGGCTCAATCGAAGATGCGTAAGTCTTTGCGGCGGTCCTTGCCCTGGCCCCGCGGGAGTTTCACGCCAGCGAGCAAGGCCGTGTCAAGCCGCAGGCCCGCCGGCCTACCCGGACCCGCTTCTGATGTCATCGTCCTATTCGAAAGCTCCGCTCGCCAGAGCGATGACGAAGATAACTGCGACAACCAGTGCAATTGCGCCCATCACCCAGAACAAGGATCCCACTGCCATTTTCTTCCGGACTTCCCGCGTGAATTCGCGCCGTGGTATTCTCCCACACTTCTTGCATTGAAATGCCCCAAACGCAGTGAAAAGAAGAGCACCAACCACACCAGCTGTCATTCGAGGCCCCTTGCCCGTGCCCCGATAAAGTGGTCCGCCGCATCGTGGACATCTGTAACCCATGCCGCACCTCGTATCTGATGCTTTCTATCAGCTAGAGCGGATCAATCCTTCAAGCCTCATCCGGCCGCATCACCTCAGCGGCGATGTCGTAGGCGGCGCGCGGCCTGGCGGCGCTCTTCGCGGCGGCTCGCATCCTCGCGCGACGGGCCGCATTACCAAGCAAGTCCCTGACCTTAAAGTGCAGGTGGGCGGGCGAATTGGCTCGCACGCCGACGCCGGCGGCGAGTAGGAAATCGGAGTTTCGCTCCTCCTGGCCGGGAATCGGCTTTACGATGACCATCGGCAGGCCCATGGCCATGCATTCGCTGCTGGTCAGCCCGCCGCACTTGGTCACGGCAAAGTCGCTCGCGGCCATCAGCTCGTGCATGTTATCCACGAAGCCGAACGGCACGATCTTCCCCGGGCGATCCTCAGCGACTTTGGCCAGCGCCGCGGCGAGCTTCTTGTTGCTGCCCGCGACGGCCAGAAACTGCACGTCGTCCGCCTCATCAGCCAGGTCCGCGACGGTCTGATCGAGGCTCGCCAGACCCATGCCGCCCGCGGCGACAAGCACCGTTGGGCACTTCGGGCGAAGGCCCAGGGCCTTGCGCATCGCCGGCTTACCGGGAAACCGCCTCGAGAAGACCGGCATGATGGGGATGCCGGTCACGCTGACCTTTGCGTCGCCAATGCCCTTGGCCTCGAGGGCATAAGCCATCTCGTCGGTCGCGACAAAATAGCGATCCACCCCGCGCTGGATCCACATCATGTGGATGTCGTAGTCGGTCAGCGTCACGAAGATCGGCGCGCCGCCCTTGCCCTTGCTCCGCCGGGCGCCCAGGATCTCGGCCGGGAAGTAGTGAGTGCACACGATCCGATCCGGCTCCCAAGCCGCCACCTCCTTGACCATCCGCCGCGAGTTTATGCGGCTGAAAAGCGATGCGAGGCGCTTGGTCTTGCTCGTAACGGGCTTGGCCTCCATCTTCTCGTAGATCAGTTCCCAGACCGACGGCAGGTGCTTGACGAGCTTTTCGTACGTGCCTATGAAGCTCTTTCGGTAGGCCGCGCTGGTGTATTCCAGCGCCTCGATATGCCTGACCTCGACGCTCGGATACACTTCGCCAAAGACCTCCTCCAGAGCGGCCGCCGCACGCACGTGCCCCGCTCCCACCCTCGCCGAAAGAATCACAATTCTCTTCACCGCGCCCATAGTCCAATCCTCGATATGTGGTTTCCCGCTGCCCCGCCGGCGACTGCCCATCACATCGCCTTGGCTGCGATGTCGCGGCGGCAGAAGCAGTCCTGCCACGTGATCTTGTCGACGGCCTGGTACGCGAGCTTCTGCGCGTCGGCAATTGTATCGCCCAGCGCGGTTACGCCGAGCACGCGCCCGCCGCTGGTGACGAGCTTGCCGTCCGCCATCTTAGTGCCCGCGTGGAAGACCTTCACGTCGCCGAGGGCCTCGGCCGCTTCAATCCCCGTTATCTCGTGGCCCTTTTCGTAGCTGCCGGGATATCCGCCGGAGGCCATGACCACACAGACGGACGGCCGCGGATCCCACTCCAGCGTTACATCGCCCAGCTTGTGCTCGGCCGTGGCGACCATGGCCTCGACCAGATCGCTCTTGAACCTCATCATGAGGGGCTGGCACTCGGGATCGCCGAACCTGCAGTTGAACTCGATAACCTTGGGCCCGGCGGCGGTGAAAATGAGCCCCACATACAGCACGCCCTCATAGCGGCCGAAGTCGCGGCGCATCGCGTCGACTATCGGCACGAGTATCTCCCGTTCGATCCGGGTCATCATGTCGCCGTCGATAATCGGCACGGGGCTGTAGGCCCCCATTCCCCCGGTATTGGGCCCGGTGTCGCCGTCGCCGACGGGCTTGTGGTCCTGGAGCGGCTCCATTGGATAGATGTTCTTTCCGTCGCAGAGGGCCAGGACGGTGGCCTCCTGCCCAACGAGCATCTCTTCTATGAGCACCGTGTTGCCGGCATCGCCGAAGATCTTCTCGCCCATGATCTGTTCCAGCGGCTTGACCGCCTGGTACGGCTCGGGGCAGATGATGACGCCCTTGCCCTTTGCCAGGCCCGCAGCCTTGACGGCCACCCCCTGATCGCGGCTCAGCACGTATTCCTTTGCGGCCCGCAGGTCCGTGAAGATCCTGGCCTCGGCGGTGGGCACGGATGCGCTTCTCATGAGGCCCTTTGCGTATGCCTTGTCGGCCTCTATTCGCGCGCCGCTTGCAAGGGGGCCGAAGCAGGTGACGCCGGCCTCTTTGAGGGCGTCGGCGATGCCGGCGGCAAGCGGGTCCTCCGGCCCGACCACAACGAGGTCAACGGCGTTGTCCCGGGCGAAGGCAACGATTGCGGGCGTATCGTCGACCTGGATATCCAGGGACTCAGCGTGCTGGCTTGTGCCGGGATTGCCCGGGGCCGCCCACAGCCTGTCGCAAAGTTTCGACTGTGCGATCTTCCAGGCCAGCGCGTGTTCCCGTCCCCCACCGCCGATCAGTAGAATGTTCATTCTCTCTCTTGCTCTTATCGGGCCTGAATGTTCAGTTCGCACCTTCGCCGGCGGCCAGCTCCCTCAGCCGCTCGATCTGGCCCCTCAACTCGCCGGCAAAATGGCTCTGTGGGAAGCGTTCTATGACGTCCTTCGCGATCTCGATGGCCTCGGCATAGCGCCTGCGTTCGAGCATATCGCGTATCTCGTCCCGCAGCTGCCTGACCTCCTCGATGCGGGCATTTTCCTCCAGCGTGCTCATCCGGAGGGTAATCGTGTTGGCCTCCTTCGTGCCGGGGCAGGTCTCAATGAGCTTCCTGGCCGCCACAAGCGCCGCCCGCCACTGCCTGGCCTTGGCCAAACGCTGAACCTCCTTATACACCTTCTGCCGCATATCCGTCTCGTAGGCTTCGCCCTCCCGCTTGGCTCGCTCCAGCAGCTTGGTGGCCTGCTCAGACGCCGGGTGGGCTTCGGCAAACTGCTGGGCCTCCGTCACGGCCTCGTCAAAGTCCGCTACGGCCATCAGGTCCTCAACACGCTGAACGTGTTCCTTCAGGTCCCTGGCCAGCGCCTCTTCGCGCGTCCGGTCCAGCAGCTCCCGAAGCTCGTCACAGCGTTTGTCGCCGGGCACCTCCTCGGCAAAGTGATCGAGTATCTGCTCGGCATTGGCAAACTCACCCTCTTCGATAGCCGTGCGGGCCTCGTCCGACAACTCCTTCGCGCGGCTTTCCTGCTGACGGCTGCGCTTGATCGCCAACTGCTCCGGAGACAGCATCATGTCCGTCTTGATCTCGGCCAACTGGGCAGCCATTTGCTGCAGCAGGTCCGCATCGACGCCCTGTGTGCCGGGTGCATCCTGCTGACTGGGGGCGGGACGCTTTGGTGGCTTCTTCTTCGCGGCTGGCGCCGGGGCCTGATCCTGCTGCCCGGTCTTCAGCCGGTTGAGGATATTCCTCAGCAGCACCGAGCTGTCATACCCCCTTCGGATAATGTAAGCCAATGCCCCCATCGAACAGGCTGCCGCAACGCCGATTGCCAAGTACCCCAGCGCCGCGATAATCCCTTCGCGGGTCATCTCCTCGCCCGCTTCCCGGGCCCCCGCCAACTGCGCCAGGAACGCAACCGTCCCGCCTGCCACGAACAGCACAGCCAGGACTATCATCACCACCGCCAGCGCCGAGGGCAACTCCGGGCCGCCAATCGGCCTTTCCAGCCTTTTTCCCATGCCTCGTGGTCTCCACAGCTACAACCACGGCCAGACGCGACCAAAACCTATGGACAATTATCACTTCTACCCGCCGACGACGCAAGAATTGCTTCACCGCCCACGCGGCGGTAGCCCGTAGCCAGGCCTGGCCCCAGGCCTATGGCCCCCAGGGGGGGCAGCCCGGAGTCAGTAGTCGGGCAGCGCCCAAAAGCCCGGCCACCGCAGTGGCTGGGAAAACCCCCCGGGGCACAAAGGCGGGTTCAATCGGAAATTGAAAATTGAAAATTGGAAATGTCCCTTCTGGCCCCCAGGGGGTGGTCACGCCGGTCAATTGAAAATTGACATTTGGAAATTGGAAATGGTCTCGGTCATTTGTCATTTGTCATTGGACGCTCCCCGTCCCCGGCGCCTTATGTCTTTGGCGGAACAGACAGGCCCTTGCATATCTTGGCCGCAAGCCGATTCGAAATCTCCGCGTGGCGCGGAGTGGCTTCTACCGCCCCAGTTTGTGGATTGGTCCATAACGAATGCGACCGTCCTTCGCGCTTCAGGCAACAGCCATATCGCCGCAGGTGCTTCAGCAGTGCCTGGCGTTCATGAGACGGCCACGGTGTCCTTGATTGCGTCACTGGGGATGCCCCGCAACGCGTCCTCGCGGCGGTCTTTAAGGATCAGGCCAATGGCTTCCGACAGGTTATCAAGGCATTCCCGTTTTGTTTTTCCCTGGCCGTTGGCCCCGGGTATCTCCGGACAGTAAGCGATGAACCAATCGGCGTCTCTTTCGATAATTGCCGTAAACTCGTTGTGCATGTCCAATCTTCTCCATACGTGCAGGAGTGAACTGGTCAACTATTCACTCTATCTGCGATCATGATACCATCCCCGCAGAGTGAGGGCAAGATGCAAAAGACAGCCGGCCGGCTTTGTAGCCGCAGACCTGTCCCTAGGCCCCATAGGCCCCTAGAGGGGGGGAGCCGCAGACCTGTCCCATGGGGAGGTCGTTCAACAATGGAAAATTGGAAATTGGAAATTGGAAATGGCCTCGGTCATTTGTCATTCGACATTGGACGGTCCCCGCCCTTTCCCTTATTTTATATTTTAAGGCCTGCCCTTGTTTGGCCTCGGCGTAGTCCCCAGGCCCCCTGGGCCCCCAGGCGGGGGACGAAGCCGGGACCCCAAACTACCGGCTCTTCAGTGAAGCTACAAACTGGCTCGCAGTTACAATCGATATTCCCCGAAACGGATTCAGCGCCAGCAAATCCTCGTCGCCGCTGACCAGGCACGAAGCGTTGCCGCAGACGGCGAGTTCCAGAAATTTGTCATCTCGCGGATCACGGCACACCCGCACTTGCCGGTCGATCTCTATCAGCGTTGCCTCTTGAACGAGGACCTGGAGAAACCGTTCGCGTTCGCCGTGGCGCAGGTAGCGGTTGAACTTCTCTCGACACAATACGTCGTTCAATTCCTGGACGAGCGCCTGCGAAAGCAAGATCTCGCCCTGGTCGATCGCTTCATGGAATGCTCGCCCCGGCACCGACTGTTCGAACAGCAGCGCACTGATAATCACGTTGGTGTCGAAGACGTATCGGTTCTTACTGGTCATGCAGGATCGAATCCAGAACCTCGCCGGTCAGTCCACGCTCTTGCGCCTTTCGGCTTATCCGGCGCATGAGTTCCTTGAGCGATCCGCCGCTGCGCGTCGCCTCACGAAGCCGCAGGCTGATCAGCACCTCCAGCTTGCGCCGATCCTGTTCGGAAGCGGCCCGGTAAGCATCGGCTGCCTCCGCATCCACGCGAACAGTAATCTCCTCTGTTTTCATGTCCGAGCGCCTGTTTTAGGGTCTGACACTTCGACCCGGGGCCTGTTACCTGCACGTCCGACCTTTACAATCTTATCATACGAAGGGGGCGGAGAAAAGACAAAACTCGATGCGCTGCGCTCGCGGTCGACCCGGACGGCATCCGCGAAGAACATATCCCAGAGCACAACCCCGCGGCGGTTTTCTCGGGAGTTGGATGTTGGATGTTCAATGTTGGATGTTGAATGTTGCCGTTGCAGCTTCTCGTCCCCGGCGCCTTATGTCTTTGGCGGAACAGACAGGCCCTTGCATATCTTGGCCGCAGAGCCGCAGACCTGTCCCTAGGGGAGGACGCAGAGGTCGCTGAGCTGGTTCAGGAATGGAAAATCGAAAATTGGAATTTGGAAATGGCCTTGGGCCTTCGTCATTCGTCATTGGTCATTCGTCATTGGACGGTCCCCGTCCCCCCCGTCTCGAAGTCCATATCGCATCTCCTTGCTTGTACACCCGCCCGCGTTGCCCGTCTCCCTGACCCCAAGCTCACCTGACCGCAAAGCTTACGCTGCCTCTAGTCTGACTCGATCCGCTCGGGCGCGCTTGTGTACTCTCTGACAAGCGGCTCAAGGGAGTTGTGTAGTCCCTGGAATCCTTTAAGGAACTGGTCAAAGGCCTGTTCCCAATCCTGTTTCGCTTCCTGCCGTGCCGCTACTACCGCAGGAGAACCCGTGTGCGGGAGCAGTACGAACTCAGGACGGGCCCCAATCCGTGCGGGGAACTGACGGTCTTGGTGCGAATGATTCCAGGCTACCGCGGCCTGTCGTAGGTGCTCCATGGCATCGCTAAAGAGCTGTCGGAGGGGCCTAGTCTTTTCGGATTCTTCCAGCACCCACGCGTTCGCTTCCCAGACATTTAGGAGCGAAGGTAACCTTTCCTCCCACAGCAACGATGCTTGCCCGTGAATGGTGATAGCCACGCGGTCCCTGTTGAAAAGGAGGTTCATGGCTCTGGCCACTCCGCAAAGCCTGTCAGCCTCCTTCAGCAAGGCCATTGCATGGTAACTGACCTTTCTTGCTTTTCGATCCCTGGACTCCCTGAGCCACTTAAGGGAGTAAACACCCATGCCGCCAGAAAGCCCAGCTATGACCGCTGCACCAGCCCATTCCCAGAAGGTCATGCTCGTGTCCGATTCAAAAGCTCATTGTGGTCTTGTATCGGCCGGATTCGCCTGAGTCGTCCTCCCACGCGAGTTCGACCTTAAACGGATCGACGCGAGCCTTGGTCGCGTCGAGCGGTACCATGTAGGAGGACGCGGCTCCGATTTCTGGTATTTCGCGATTCGCTCGGGCAGCCCAGCGATGTCCCTCTTCAATCTTCACAACAACCTTCTTAGCCGCGGCCAGCCCCTGGTTCACTATCTCCATCTGATACACGGGGATCCCTCTTCTGTTCATTCTCTTGACCGGGTTCGCCGCCAACTTTGCCTTGCTCTTTTCGACCGTCCGCTCTTTGTCCCGTGCTTGTTCAATCTCCACCAGCTTTCTCTGAACGCGACTGCTGGCCTTTTGCGCCTTTGCTCCTTTCATCGTTGCCCATACGGCGGCCCCAACGGATACGCCAGCCGCCCCGGCACTGATCCATGCAGCAAGATCGCTCATTTCTTAGACTCCATCTCCAGGAGCAGTCGCATGAACGTGCCGGTCAGATAGATCATGCATTCGATTTCAGTCTCTGAAGGCTGGTGCCCGGGGCGGGTCGCATCATCATGCTTCACCCAGTCATTGTTGTAGGCACTTATGCGTTCGACGATGCCTTTGAACATGTTTCGGAGCTGGGTTTGCAGACCCTTTTTCTCCAGCCAACGCGCCAGCGCCTCGCCCTGGTTTTCGAGCGACTTGCGGTTCGGCAAAACGCGCTTCAGCAATCGTTCCAGTGCGACGCGAAGGTTGTCTGCAACGAGTCGATAATTGCTCGGGTCCTTCTGTTGATAGAGCTTCAGTGCTTGCTCGAACGCTTCAGCTACTCGACGGTGATTATGGAGGCCTTCAAGGACCTCATTCACCGCACCCTGGTCCAGAATAGGGGCGCCCCGCGGGTAAAGCGTAACCGCGTTCCCACGGACTGCGACTCTAATCTCGATAAAAGGGGTCACATCGGCGGCTGTGCGGACTGCTTCGGCCAGAGCGCCAATGCTCGTGCATCCTGCATCTGCGAGCACCCAGAATAGCATCTGCAGGGACAACACCATCTCGCCCTGATTTGCAGTGGTGGCCAACTCGATGTAAACCGGATGCTCGGTGAACTTCTTCTCTGATAGCAGGTGGCTCGCACGGAGAGCTCTCGTGATAACGGGCCAGCCGATGGCAGAGACCGTTCGTTGCTTGTGGCCAAGGTTAAAGGAAAACTTCTCTGAAATGGACGGGTTCTCCAGCAAGTAAACTCCAACTGTCCTGTCCACAACCGTAAGGATCCGGTTCTTGAACCGTTCGAACTCCTGGGATTGGTCGACCTGTATATCCCAGCGCTTGTAGTGATTGAGAATTTTCCGCCGTAGGTTCATCGTCCCTCACCCCCGTCGTTTTGCCATCCGCCCACATGTGTCATAGGTACTTGTCCCTTGGGGAGCCCCATATCTACTGCCCGATTGTATCGCGCCCCTTGCGGGGGAGCAAATGCTTTTGCCCCTGGAAGCATTTTCGGGTAATCTATACGCGGTGGGGATGGGGCAGAAACCCATCCGCCGGTGGGAGTGTCGGCATTGTGGCAAACGCATGACAACTTGGGAGCGGCCCGTCGCGTGTTGAAGGCCCTGGCCAGCCCCGCGCGAGGCAGCCGCGCGGCAGGGCATTGCTCTAATCGCTAGCAATATCGCGGAACCGAAATGTCTCTCCTCGAAGACATCCAGAAGGCGGCCGTCGACGGCAAGAGCGACTTGGGCGAGCTCCTTCGCAAGTGCAAACTCCTCGCTGCACGCCTTGATAGCAAGCCACTTGAGGACTGGCTTGTGTGGGAGTCGAATGGGTACCCCAAAGAGGTTCAGCTTCCTGCCTACCGTGTGTGGGGCGTACAACTGAAGGGGCACTTCTCAGGCCCGTTTCAATCGAGTCTGCGCAATGCTCCGATCCCAACGATATGTGTGCCCGACGATATCCGCGATCACACCACGATCTTTCGCTGTCAGCAGAGCGTGGTGAGCATTCAGGAACTGTTGGAATCCAACGACAGCGGAACCTTCCAGACCAACCTTGGGGATCTATCGGTCCTCTTGGGGGCGAAGGTCTACGAGGACCGGAACTGTCTGCAGGCTTGGGGCGAGTTTGAAAGGGGCCACCTTGTCGAAGTTCTCAACTCAGTTCGGAACCGAATACTCGACTTGGTACTGGCGATCTGGAAGGAGGACCCCAAGGCGGGGGAAGTGCCCGGCCGGCCTGACCGATTAGAACCGAGCAAGGTAAACCAAATCTTCAACACGACAGTGTATGGGGGAGCAGCTAGCGTAGTCGGTGCCGCCGAAAGCTCCATGATCACGTTCAACGTCCAAACAGGTGACTTCAAGACGCTAGCACAAGCACTGAAAGACCACAGCGTCGAGGATGCCGACATTAAGGAGCTTGAGGCAGCAATGCAAGACGACCCGCCACCAAAGGACTCGAATTCCTTTGGTCCCCGTGTTTCCCAATGGATTGGCAAGATGATCGGGAAGGCGGCGTCCGGAGCGTGGAAGATTGCCCTTGGCGCCGCAGGTGCCCTACTCGCAAGTCTTATCGCCAAGTACTACGGCCTACCATCCTGACCAGCATTGCCGAAACAAGGCTCCTCCCTGCTTCAGCCGTGACATCCGAAACGCCTACTTCTTACTAGTTCCCTCGTCGCCCTTGGTAATGTCGACGTTCTCCGGTGGTGGTAGCGGAGGAGGGGGCGGCGGTGGCGGTGGCGGAGGCGGTGGGTCGTTGTCCGTGTCTGGCTGATTTCCCTTATTCTCACCCATTCTTCGTCCTGCTGTTGGCCCTTCTTGCGCTAAAGGTCTTCGCCCGGTTCTTCGGAGCCGGAGCCGGTCCCCCTGCCGTTTTATCCTTGTTTGGCGGAGGGGCGGGCGGCTTGGGCGACGGTGCCTTCTTCTTGTCTGCCATGGTGATTCCTCACAACAATCAAGTTACACTAATTGCCTTCTTGGCCTCGCGCAGGGCGATCCTCGGTTATCACCCGGCGGTTCCCGTTCTCTTGCGCCCCGGTGATAATCCTGTTCTCAGGCGGCGGAGTGGGCTGTGGGTCAGTCTCCCCGTTAGTCTGGGGGGGAGCTTTGTCCGGAGGGTCAGGGTGTTGTGGGGGTTTCGGTTTCTCTTTGTCAGTCATTCTTAGACTCCCTGCAAGAACAAAAGCAAATGGAAGAGCGCCTGTGTGCCAATGCACGCAAAGGTAATCCCCGCGAACATAATTGACCAGCGAAAAGCCCGTCGGCGTTTTTCGTTGATGGGTGCGCACCTCTCCTCTGCATCCGTCAGCCTCTCGATCATGGCGTGCACGGTGGCGTCGCTAACCACTTCTTCCGTCTCTGCCGGGCTCCGGTTGCCGTCGGCCCGGACTTCGCTCCGATGCTGATCTCGCCACTTCGCCCACTCCTTCATTGTCGCTGGGGAGGAGTAAGATGAGCGGGGTACTACACACCAAATCAGGAATCCTGCACTGACAGCCAAGGATAGGAAGGCTGCGGCTGTAGCGAGAAGATAGAGGAATATGTCGACCCTTGTGAAAACCTTGGTGACCAGATCTGGTCGTCCAAGCCTGTACGCAGCCACCCCCATAATGGGCAGAATTGCCAGGAGAATCCCACAACGTTGGTAAATCCCGTCTGTCTGCGACATCTCATCTCTAAGCTGCTTATAGCATAACTCGCAGAACTCTTTGTCATCCATTGGATAGCATCCCTAATCCCGTCAGGGGAAAGAGAGCGACACGCTTACTTTTCGGCACGCCTTCGCGGCGAGTGCTCACATCACGGCCTGGACCGCTTATGTCGCTTCACGTCAACGGCCTTTGGGCCGGGTTTCTTTCCACGGCCTTTATGTCCAGGTGATGAAGGAGTCGACCTCTTGTGCCGCTTGACGTTCACGCCTTTCCTGGCACTCATGATACTTCTCCCACTTCATTGCTTGAGCATAGATCCGCAAGGCGAGTTCCGTTGCCCCGCACCGTAAAGAAATACTATCCCGCCAACCCTAACAAAGCGAGAACAAAGTAAAACTTTTTGTTGCGGCGCTGGGTCAGCAAGGGCGAGCGGGCCTTTGGCCCCCCCTGTTCCCTGAAACCAAGGACCTAAAACCTGACCCCTGCCGTTTGGCCTATTTTGTATTTTAAGCGCTGACCCCAATGGAACCCCCAATGGAACCTTTTAAGGCCTGACCGCAAATCCCCCAAAAAACTATATCATGCCCCGGATTTACCTTCTTTTCCGGAGCCTTCTCGAAACTCCGCTGTTACACGAGACGTGATCTGCTGAAGGATGTCCGGAAGGTATCGCACAAACCTCATAATGAACTTCAGGTGCCAGGAGACCTGCTCTTCCATCTCAAGGTCATAGCCGCCGCCAATCTGGGGGCTGTGACTAACGTTACCTATCTTTGCTGCGAGGGCCACCGGCGTAGAATGACTGTAATTGTTGTAGAATTTGATGCCTCCTTTGAGGAATCTCAGACCTTCGTCATTAAGCTGAACTTGGGGCTGATGCCTTTCGATGTACTTGGGCGACTGGTATGCCCAGGCCCACCTGTCCCCGCGAATGAACGCACTGCGGTAATCCCCCTCGTCGTTCCCTCGTTTGACCTTCACGTCGAACGCCAACAGCATGGCCGTGGCTAGAGCTTCGTATGCAACTCGCATCGTGTTTCCAGCTGGATTGACATGACCGCCCACCAGTAGCTTGGTGGCCAATACGCAGGATTCCATTAGAAGAAAGATCTGTGCCGAGCAATGGGCCGTCACCTTGTGGCCATCATCGACGGCAAGCTGGCGCAGGGGTTCGGCCCTCTCGAAACCCAACGCCACCGACTCGGCTATGGCGCGCAGTTCAGAACCGAAGTTGCTGACGAAAAGCTCTCTCCCGTGATTGTCCGCACTCACGAGACAATCGAACACATCCTGTTCCCTGCGGGGATTCATCTGCATTCCGACCTTCCCATCTGCGCCCGCTCTTCTTTCTTGAAATTCCGAAATTCCCAGGACACCATACTTTATTATCGCGCAAAAGCGCAAAACGCGGCAGATCTATTCATCCCATCGCTTCTTCGACAATCCTTATCTCATCCTCCGTGACCCCATACAACTCATACACCAACTGATCTATTTCGTCGTCCGTCGGGTCGATCTTAGCCATATCCGCACATCTCTCGATAGTCTTGCGTGCCAAGCTGCCCATCGGTCAGATTCAGGAATCTGGTTACGAAAGCATGCATTCGCTTCCCCTCGCTATCCAAGGGCCCAAAGGTGAGCACCCTAGCGAGCGCACGCGCGAACCTCTCCATCAAGATGACGGTTCCCTCCCTGACTTTGGCGAGAAGCGGGTCGTCATCGCCGTGCGGGAGATCGGTGCACCAAGCTTCTCTCTCATTCTCGTCAAGCATGACCGCGAACTGGTGCGTGAGCCATTGCGACTCTGGAGATGGCTCCACCTTGTCATTTGACCCCACGACGTCCAAGTTGTGATAGCGCCCACCTTTCCCGAAATCGGTCAGTATCTTGAGGAACCCTTGCAGGACTGTACCGTTGAATAGCTCAACATCCTCCCGGCACGCCGGGCAACGATCCGCGTAGTCCGGAGTCGCGCATTTCTGTCTGATTCGCTCTAGAAGCTTCCCAAGGTCGTGCCCCCAGTTCTTCATCTCGTTGCAGGTTGGAAAGGCTCGCTTAGAAGCAAGACCAAAGAGACACAGGATGACCTTCATTAGCCTCTCGAAACCATTGGCGAGAAGAAGAAGAACTCGGTGATACTCATTCTCCATGTATCCCGATCTCTGGATCTCTCCGAGGCCCTGCGCCACCAGTACGACTCCGTTCATCACCTCGTCGGCAAGACACAACTTCTTGGCAGCTTCTGACTCTTGTTCTCCCATGGCGGTGATCTCCGCGGCTGTTATATTCCGTGGGGAAGAGGAGTACTGTCGCCCGAAACGGAGGCACACCTGACCCTGGCCGATTAGTGCGTTGCCTCCTCTATAATCTTTATCTCTTCTTCCGTCAACCCATACAACTCATACACCAACTGATCGATCTGTTTGTCCGTGCTGTCGATCTGGCGCTGGAGGAGTGTCTTGTCGTGGCCCGTCTTTGCGGCCGCAAGATCCTTGTTGAGTGCATACATGTCTCGGACGCATCCGCCCAGCGTTTGCGCCCGAGCGGCTTCCGGGTCAATCTTCGGAAAGGGCAGCGCATTCAGCTTCGAAGCCTTAACCTGTGGTATCACTCGAGACTCTCCCTGATTTGCCACGCGGTAGAAAAACAGAAAGGCCGTGGACTGAAGCACCCCGATAGAACTCCAAACGTCGTGTTCCGATGCCAACTGGAACACATACATTGCATCGGTGACGTATAGAGAGCTCTGGGGATCGTAGGCAAGCTCTATAGTCTTGCACGTCGTTAGGCCGATCAGTTTCGGAGACTTGAAAATCGAAGCATCGCGGGGGCGGTGCAGGGCCCACCACGGATGCTTGCCTTCACGCACCTCTCGGCAGGTGTTTCGATGCTTGAAGGTCTTCAAGTGCCTGAAGACGTTCGGGTATGCCGCTATGTCAGTATCTCGTGTCGTGTAGATAATGTATTGGTCTTGGCTCCAGTCTTGGTACCTCTTGATTTGAACTCCGCTGATGCTGGGGCGCAACACAGTTCGTTCGAAAGCTGCAACTTCCACCTCCGAGCTGCGGAGCACGTGTGCTGCAGCAAAGTCGGGACTTACCCCACGTTGGATGCTTCCCTCGAGAATATCCCGCAATTCCAGATGCTCCTGTCGCATGCGACTAAGTATTCCGAGGGTCCGGACGTCTCCTGTGTGAAACGTTATGTGGGCGTCTTCGCTTACGAGCCCTCGCCATTGACTCCATGGAACGCGACCTATCCTGTCGAGTTCAGGCACTCGGTCCTGCACTGGGAGTTTGCTCAGGTCGCCCACGCAGGTATTGGCGCTACGGGACATTGACTCGCTAACAAAGATCGTGGAGGTATTGAGCACCTTCGTTCCGAAGATGGCCCGTCCAAGGTTGACAAGGACGCGTATCCCGCGCTCCAACAAGAGCGCCCTCACAGACTTCGCTTCAACTTGGTTCAACAATGTACTTGGAATAATGAATCCGACTGGGAGTCCTGCTCTCGCGACCCGGAAAGCACGATCAATGAAGTAAATGTAAGAATCAACCATCCGGACGACGACTCTCGCGTAGGTTCTGCGAAGATAAGGTAGCTCTTCATCACTGAAGGTAGCGCCCCAAGGCGGATTTCCGATTACGGCGTCGAAGCCCGGGTTTTTGCCGGCCTTGGGGCCGAGGATTTCGGAGAACTCAGCCGGCCAGTCGAAGGCGTTGATGCGGTAGCGGGCCTCCTCGTCAAAAAGTGACATCTGTGTTCCCTGATAGAAGTCCGGGCCGATGAGAGAATTGCCGCACTTGATGTTCGCGCCCAGGTCGGGCAGGGCACGCTCGTGCCACATCTTTAGCTGGCTCTCGATGGTGCCCTGGTTCTCGTTTTCCAGCATGCACAGTAGCAGGTTGAGCTTGGACACCTCGACGGCCTGGGAGTCGATGTCCACGCCGTAGATGTTGCTCAGGAGGATACGCTTCTTCTCGGCCGTGCTGAGGTACCACTGCCCGCCCGCCCCCTGGTAGATCCTGTCCTTATGCGCTTCGGACCCGCCGTTTGCCCCATCCAGGTACCAGTCGCGGTGATAATCCAGCAGGAACTTGTACGCGCCCACCAGGAACGATCCGGACCCGCAAGCCGGGTCAAGGATGCGAAGGGGCGCGCGGACCTTGGACGGGCGATACTTCTCCGTCAGGCCGCCGATCTCCTGCGGACCCTTGCCCTCAAGCAGCTTGCCCACGGTGTGCTTTACGATGTAAGCCACGATGTACTTGGGCGTGTAGTAGACGCCGCCGGCTTTCTTGACCTCAGGCTTTTCCTCGACGCGGGCCTGGTGGCCCTTGGTCAGGATGATCACCTTGCCCAGGAACTGCTCATAGACGTTGCCCAGGATGTCAGCCGGCAGGACCGAGAACTCATAAGGGCTGGCCGGGTAGTACATGCTCCTGAAGATGTCCTTGAGGACTTTGTCGTCGATCTTGAGGCTGGGTGTGAGCCCGTCCGGCGGGCCCGTATGGCCGGGATCGTTTTCGCGGAAGTGGAACAGGCCTGAGTTGTAGCGGTCGTCGGCCGCCCGGAACATCTCCAGAAGGCGTGCGTAGACCTTCTGCCCGCTGATGAGGGCCTGGAGCGAAGCGTAGCGTTCGATTCCTCGGTCCTCGGCCATGCGGAGGAAGATGATCCGGTCGATTGTCCGCTGGACGGCGAAGTTAAGTTCGCGCACCTTCAGTCGCGGGTTGCGCAGCGCGATGTTTCGTGCGAGGGCAGCGCGCCACTTCTCGATTTCCTTGAGGAATTCCCCGTCGACCTCGGCCGTGCCGCGTTTTTTTCGCCCGACAACGTACTTGTCGAAGCTGCCCTGGAGGATGGCCTCCTTGGAGAAGACGGCAGTGATGTCGTCCCACTTGTCGGTATAGTCGGTGTACTTCAGGTACATGGTGCGGCCAATGGTAGCCTTGTCTGCGGGCTTGGGGCGGATGCGGCAGTCATAAACAGCGAACTCCTCGAAGTCGGTGAGGATGGACAGGGGCAGCTTGGCGCTCCAGGCGTAGCGACGGAGTTGGTAGACGGGGTGTACGTCGTGGGCGATGTTGACGGAAGGCTTTTTGGCCTCCACGAAGAACTTGCGCATCCCGCCGATGCGGAAGCAGTAGTCTGGGGCCTTGGTAGCGCCGCCGACCTTGATGGCGTCCTCGTGGATGACGTCGCGATAGGCCTCGGCATACCCGGCGCGATTATCGATGTCCCAGCCGAGGGCCCCAAACAGCGGGTCGATGAAATCGCGGCGGACTTGGGTCTCGTTGTAGCGCCCGGAGCGGTAGGCATCGAGCTGGTTGTCGAATCGCTCAACGAGGTTAAGGACGGCGTTTGGTGCGGAGGTCATTTTCGGCCCCCCCTTGGGGCCTAGGGGTTTAGGAATCCCCATATCTACTGCCTGATAGTATCCCGCCCCTTGGGGGAGAGCAATTGGTTTTCCGGGGGCCTGGAAGTTGTGGCCTGAAAGCACCCGGTCTTCGATTGCAGATTGTCGACACGTGCTTCGTAGCGAAAGGACGCGCGACTTCGCAGAGTAGGATTGACGCCTGCCCATTGTCAAGCGTGACGACAGGCCCTTCGACTGGTTCGGCTAGCTCACAGCAGGCAAGCTCAGGGGAAACCCTTCGATGGGAAAGACGGAAGGCGGGGCGAAGACGGAAGCGACGGCAAATCATTGGTGAGGCAAGGTTTACGATGGGCAGCGCCCCTGCGGCCGGACCAGCTCTAAGGCCGCGACTAAAGGCTTGCGAGAGCAGCACTTACAACTACCTGGCTTCTTCAAGCTGCGGAATCATAACCCGGATATCGTTGGCCGAAGTAAACCCGGTCATCTATCTGCTTCAACCCGACCAGGCGGACAGTGGCGCGCATTCACGCACGTTCATCTAGATTCCGCCGCCTTCCTCATGCAGGCCGCATTCCTTCTTGCCTTGCTCCCAGGGAAACTTGCCGGCCCGCGGGCTGAACTCCTTTCGAACGGGAATGTGACACAGCTTGCAGCCGATAACGGTGTACCGCTCACCGTAGGGCGAGACGTAATCATAGAGCTTGTTGTAGGGCAGATCGTTCTGTCGCGTGTAGCGGTCGACATCTTCGGCGGTCCAGTCGACCAGGGGATTGAGCTTGAGGATCCTGCGGCTTCGATCACCACGGGTCCAATGAACCTTGCGGGCCTGCTCGCCTCGGTGGGCCGACTGATCCGCCCGAACCCCGGAGACCCACACATCGAGCGTAGCCAGGGCCTTTTGAAGCGGGATTCCCTTCCGCACGCGGCAGCACATGGGCCGCGCGAGGTAATGGGCGTACTGCCCTACCGAATGCTTCAGCGATTCGACGTCCTCGGGATTCGGCGTGAAACGTTCAATGCTGATCCCGTATCGCTGCTCCACCTCCTTGAGCAGCTCGTACGTCTCAGGGTTGTTCAGAAGCGTGTCGATGAAGAAAACCCGGTACGACAGGCCCAGCTTGCCGGCCATGTCGATCATTGCCACGCCCGTCTTCTGGAGGCTCGTGCCGATTGCCGCCCGCTGGCCGAACTTCTCGAATGCGAAGCCCAGCAGCTCTTCCGCATTCATCGCGGCCAGCCGATCCATATCAACGTCAACGTTTGAACTGTCCATGATCGCTCGTGCGGGGTCGGCTTCTGGAGGGCCGGCGCTATTGGCTGTTCCTGACGACCCATCCGTGCTGCTCGTAGAAGCTTCTGGCTTCGGGGGTGGTCAGGAAGTCCATGAACAGGGCCGCTGCATCCGGCTGCTTTGAGAACGACAGCAGGCCCACACCCGTGCCTCTGAGCACCTGCTGCTCTTCCGGCATCTCGATGATCTCTATTCGTCCGTCGGCGAGGTGCGCGAAGCTGGTCCATCCGAAGATGGCGTCGACCATGCCCTCCGCGACGGCCTCGACTATGGCTATGCAGCCGTTCGCGTAGAAGGTGATGTTGCCGCGGATCTGCTCGATCAGCCCCAGGCGGGCGGCTATGTCCTCCCAGAGTCCCTTGAGACAGTCGATGACGGAAACTCCCACTCGTACGCCGGGCTTGGCCATGTCCGCCACCGAGCGGACGTTCGCGGGATTGCCCGCGGGCACGACAATGGCGGACTGGCGACAGGCAATCGTTCGGCGCCGGCCTTTTTGCACAATACCCCTGACCTCGCCGTCGTCGAGAAGATACTCCGCGCCGCCGATGGCCAGGTCGTGGATGCCGGCGTCGGCAATCTCCAGCAGAAAGTCGTCGCCACCGGTCTCGCCGGTGGCCTCTTCGGCCGAGGCGTTGGCGCAGTGGCGGCTGCACACACTGATTTCCACTTTAATGCCGGTCTGCTTCTCGAACAATTCAGCCGCTCCTTCCAGCGGCGCGGCGCATGCCTTCGCCGAGAATATTTTTACCAGGCGGTCAGTTTTCTCTTCATCCGGATGCGAGCTCATCAACGTTCTCCTTCTGGATTAATGCCGCGTTCTGGCGGCTGGCGGGTTCTTTCGTTTTAGGTTGCTTGGGCACCCCCGGGGAGATCAGCATTTTGAGGGCGATAACGATCAGATACACGGCAAAAACTCTCTTGAGCACGTGGACGGGGACTCGACCGGCCAGATGCACACCGATCAGCGACCCCACCAGGGCGGTCGGAACGAGCAGTGCGATGATCGGCAGGCTCATCTGGATGTCCGGATTCCTCCAGTAGAGAAACGCGCCCCACAGCGCCATGGGGACCATTACGGCCAGTGCCGTGCCCTGGGCCGACTTCTGTGGAAGGCCAAGCAGCAGCACCATCACGGGAATGAGCACCGTGCCGCTGCCCAGGCCCAGCGTTCCGCTGAGCAGGCCCGCGCAGAGGCCCAACAGCAGCAATCCCCACCAGATATTGGATACGTCAGGCATAGTAGTTCTCCTGGTAACGCTTTCTTGGAGCGGCATGGAGCTATATGCAGTAGCTGGGTATGTACTGCTTGCGTGCGGCGACTTCGGCGTCTGCCAGGTCCTGAAAGGTCGTTCCATCATAGACCCCGGCGACGGCATCGCGTGCCTCGCTCCACATGCCTACAAACGCACAGTTTTCGTGAAGGGGACAGTCCACCTCATGCTCACTGGCGACACACTTGACCGGAGCTACGGGACCGTCAACAAAACGCATGACCTTCCCCACCGCCACATTCGCCGGTCGACCGACCATAAGATAACCGCCGGTTCTGCCGCGCCGCGATCGCACGAACCCGCCCTGCCTCAGCTCGCCCAGGATCAACTCCAGGAACTTCGGCGGAATGGCCTGTGCCTCGGCGATCTGGGATATCGTCGTCGGCCACCGCCCGTCCCGCTTGGCAAGCTCAAACATGGCTCGCAGCGCGTACTGGCATTTTTGCGAAACACTCATTTTTCTGTAATCTCTGATACTCCATTGAGATGATGGACATGCTATGCTATTATTCCACAGCGGTCAAGGGATTCAGGAATGTGGGCGTTGCGGCCCGCCCGGCAGAAGGGCTAACATTACATTCGACGGGACCAGAACTTCTTCAGCCGTCAGAACAAGCGAATATCCCGGCGAAAGGAGCCTCCTGTGGCACGGATCTTTGATGACATCACACAGACGATTGGGAACACGCCGCTGGTCAGGATTCGTGGCCTTATCACCTCCGGCGCAACGATCCTTGCGAAGATGGAGGGGTTCAATCCCCTCTGCTCGGTGAAAGACCGGATCGGCCTGTCCATGATCGAGGCGGGCGAACGCGACGGGAAGATCTCCCCCGGCACAACGATCATCGAGCCGACCAGCGGGAACACCGGTATCGCGCTGGCCTTCGTATGCGCCGCCCGGGGCTACAAGTGCATCCTGACCATGCCGGAATCCATGAGCATCGAGCGAAGCAAGGTGCTTCGCGCGCTCGGCGCCCAAGTCATACTAACGCCCGCCGAAGAAGGCATGGTTGGGGCGATCAACAAGGCCGAGCAGATCGTGAAAGAGACGCCCGGCGGCTTCATGCCCCAGCAGTTCACGAACCCCGCCAATCCCGAGATTCATCGCACGACCACGGCCGAGGAAATCTGGAACGACACCGACGGACAGGTTGATATTCTCGTTCTCGGCATCGGTACGGGCGGGACGATCACGGGCGTCGCGGAGGCGATCAAGCCCCGCAAGCCGGACTTCCGGACGGTGGCCGTCGAACCGCTTCAGAGCCCGGTGCTTTCCCAGACCCTCGCGGGTGAAGACAAGACGCCCGGGCCGCACAAGATCCAGGGCATCGGAGCCGGCTTCATCCCCGACATCCTGGACATGGATCTCGTCGATGAGATCATCAAGGTGGACCAGGAAGACGCGATTACATTCGCCCGCCGGGCGGCCCAGGAAGAAGGCCTGTTTGTGGGCATCTCCTCGGGCGCGGCCCTGAAGGCGACAGAAGAAGTTGCCACCCGCCCCCAGAACGACGGCAAGACGATCGTCGTGATTCTGCCGGACTTCGGCGAACGATATCTCTCGACCCCATTGTTCGATTATCTCGGGGACGAGTAGTACGATGCAAAACCGCGGCAAGCCGGCGGAGGCTTCCGCATCGAAATCCTGACAACCGCAAGAGGAGAAATTTAGATGAGCCAGAAAGAACCATTGTTCAGCCCCGTTCAGGAAAAGGACGTGACCCGCGCGATCGTCAGCGCGTTCATGACGCAGTTCGACCAGTACGTCGAAAGCGATGTCGTGGTCGTCGGGGCCGGGCCCAGCGGACTCACCTGCGCGAAGGACCTCGCAGAGGGCGGCCTGAAGGTCCTGGTCGTCGAGAGCAACAACTACCTCGGCGGCGGCTTCTGGATCGGCGGATACCTCATGAACAAGGTAACCGTCCGGTCGCCGGCCGACCGCATCCTGGACGAGCTGGGCGTACCCCACGAGCTCGCCATCGAAGGCCTGCACGTGGCAGACGGGCCGCACGCCTGCTCGAAGCTCATTGCCGCCGCCTGCGACGCCGGCGTGAAGTTCGCGAACATGACGACGGTTGACGACGTGGTGCTTCGTGAGGAAAATCGCGTGGCCGGCGTGGTGATAAACTGGACGCCCGTGGGGGCGCTGCCGCGAGCGATTACGTGCGTGGACCCCGTCGCGATCGAATCGCGCGTCGTGGTTGACGCTACCGGGCACGATGCCGTCGTCGCACAACTGCTCGCCGATCGCGGGCTGATAGAGATCGCCGGCACCGGCGCCATGTGGGTTGAGCGATCCGAAGACGCCATAGTCGAGCACACCGGCCAAGTGCATCCGGGCTTGGTGGTAATCGGCATGGCCGTCTCGAAAGTCCACGGCCTGCCCCGGATGGGCCCCACGTTTGGCGGCATGCTGATTTCGGGCAAGCGCGGCGCCGAATGCGTTCTGTCGGTGCTTGGGACCACGGCCAAGAAGCAGGACGCGGCCACCCAGCCGGCGATGGCCTGCCAGACGCCATAAGACGCGGGCGTTCTCTCGCTGCTGATCGAAATACAATCGTTGTCAATGGACTGCAACGATTGCCAGTTAGAGTCTGTACGGAAGAGGCCGGCCGAAAGGAGTCCAAAATGGCTTTTGTTGCTCTCCGCCGAGCAGTGGGCAGTCGCAGCAGCGTCATCCTGCTGGTCTGCATAGTCGCCGCGGCGCTGGCCCTGCCGTCAATCGCCAGGCCTGCGAAGAAGCCGTCCCCCGAGAACCTGGCACGCAAGGCCAAGGCCACTGCCTCTTCGGCCTTTAGCGAGCCGCACGGGGCGCACACGGCATGCGACGGCAAGATCCCCCCGCCGATGTGCCGCGCCGACATCGGCAAGGCGTGGGCCGCCAAGGGCAACAACCATCCCAAGGGCGTCTGGTTCACGCTGGAATGGCCCCAGGCCGTGACCGTCGCGGAGGTGGTTTACTACGCCCGCACGGGCTTCCAATGGAACGAGGGATGGAGAGACTACGAGGTCTACCTCGACGACGGCGCCAAGCCCGTGGCGAAGGGCAAGTTCAAGGCGGGGCACGGCCCGCAGCGGATCAAGCTGGCCAAGCCCGCCAGCGTCAGGCGTGTGCGTCTGAAGTTTCTCAGCAGCTACGGCGGGCCTAATCCCGGCGCGGCCGAGATCCAGGTCTACTCCGTCAGCCCGCCGAAGGCGGCGCTGGGCAAGTTCATCAAGCCGCCCCGCGGCGTGGCGCGGGCTCCGGCGACGCCCATCAAGGACTCACCCGAGCTTGCTGCCAAGCTCAAGGCGGGCGAGCTCGGTTTCACCAAACTGCTGGTGATCCAGCGCCACCACGTGACCTGCACGCACGTTTATACGTATCACTGCGAGGGGCAGAAGAACGGCGGCGGCCTGTTCATCTACGACGTCACTGACGAGAGCCTCAAGCGGCTCGTCGACTCCAAGGATGGACAGATTCTCGGCTGCGACCTTTCCTACGACGGCAAGACCATCCTGTTCAGTTGGCGGAGAAGCCCCTCCAAGTACTATCAGATCTACCGCATCAACCCCGACGGGACCGGCCTAAAGCAGCTCACCAGCGGCCAGTACTTCAACTACGATTGCTGCTGGCTGCCGGATGGGGGGATTGTGTTCCTGAGCTCCCGCCAGCCTCAGGCGGCGTATTGCTTCTTCACGCCGGTGGGCATCCTCTACCGCATGGAGGCCGACGGATCGAACCAGCAGCGCATCTCCGGCAACTACCTCAACGACTTCACGCCCGCGGTGCTGAACGACGGGCGGATCATCTACGGGCGGTGGGAATACGTCGACCGCCCGGCCATCCCCATCCAGAGCCTCTGGACGATGAACCCGGACGGCACGATGCTCCAGGGCTACTTCGGCAACCGCGTGCTCGACCCGGCCACGTTCATCGAGCCCCAGCCCATCCCTGGCACGACGGCGATCCTGTGCACCATGACGGGCCACAACGGCTCGTGCCGCGGCGCCATCGGGATTATCGACCGCCTCAAAGGCGACAACGCCCAGTCCTCGATCCGCAACATCACCCCAGACGTGCGTCTCCGCGGCATCACCGTCAGCAGCAACGGGCCGCGAGGGCCCTACCAGACCCCCTACCCCGTGGACGAGAAGTACTTCCTCGTCTCACGCGACGGCACGGTCCTGCTGCGCGACTACGACGGCAAGGAGCAAACGGTGGCGATGGCGCCTCGCGGGATCGGGTTCTACAATCCCAAGCCACTCCGCCCGCGGCCGCGCCCGCCTATCCGCCCCAAGCCCTCCGACGAACCCGGGCCCGCTGCGTCGACGACCGCGACGCTCTTCCTCCAGGATGTGTACAACGGCCTGGAGCCGACGGTGGCGCGGGGCGAGGTCAAGCAGATCTGCGTGGTGCAGGAGCTGGCCAGGGCGATAATCGACAGCAAGGGGGTCCGCAACCCCGCGTTCGGATTCCAGAGAGTGCTGGTTTCGTGCGGCGCGACGTACGTACCTAAGAAGGTGCTGGGCTACGCCAAGGTAAACGAGGACGGCTCAGCCTGCTTCGAGGTGCCCGCGGGCGCGCCGATCTACTTCATGGCCCTCGACGCCCAGGGCCGCGCCGTGCAGCGGATGCGGAGCTTCACCCACCTCATGCCGGGCGAGGTCCAGGGATGCATCGGATGCCACGACTCGCGACACAGCAGTCCGCCCGGCGCACGGGGCCGCACGCTGGCCAGCGAGGCCCAGAAACTGGAGCCGCCGGAATGGGGCGTTGTGGGCTTCGACTACGCTTCGATCGTCCAGCCGGTGCTGGATCGCAACTGCATCAAGTGCCACAACCCCCACAAGAAGCCCAAGGACATCGACCTGTCCGGCGACAGGACCGACTACTTCAACGTGTCGTACGAGGTGCTCGCCCGCCACAACCAGGGGCGGGAGGGAAGCCCCTACGTCAGTTGGATTCCCACATACAACGGGCACGAGGCAAACATCCTCAAGATCAAGCCCAAGACGTGGGGCTCGCCCGCCAGCAAGCTGGCCGAGATCATCACGTCCGGCCATCCCGACGCTGACGGCAAGAAGCGAGTCAAGCTGAATGAGAACGACCGCCGGAGGATGTTCGCCTGGATGGATCTGAACGCCCCGTATTACGGCACGGCCGAGACCGCCCTGCCCCTGAACAAGGCGTGCCGGCGGATCTTTCCGGCCGACCTGCCCCGCGTGATGGGCGATGTGTACAAGCGCCGATGCAACTCCTGCCACGGCAAGAAGGGGGCGGCCATCCGGCGCCCCGCGTGGAGCTCGCGCGGCGGAATCCGCGACCCGTGGCTTCGCATCACCAACCCGCACCTGAACGACTTCCTGCTGGCCCCGCTGGCCGAGAGCGCCGGCGGAACGGGCAAGTGCGGCAAGGCGGTCTTTTCCGGCAAGGACGATCCGGACTACAAGGCCGTCCTCAAGACCTTCGAGCCTGTCCAGAAGCTGATGAAGGAGAACCCTCGCATGGACATGCCCGGCGCCCAGCCCGCCGCCTGCTCCAAGGTCACCGAAGCGGACATCTAGAACGATCTTCCCCGCCGTTCCGCGGCCCGGCCAAGCCCAGGGACAAGTGCGCGGGAGTCGACGCATCATGGATGGGGAGAAAAGTATGCCTTTCGAGTTTTGCCGCCCAAGACAAGCAAACGCGGCAGCGTCATGACTGACATACAGGAGATACAGAACGACCTGCGCGAGGTCCTTGGGCCCAAGATACAATGCGATCTCGAAAGAATGTTTCCCCAACGCAAGGGGCTGCTCGCTCGTGCACGAGTGAAGAGGAAACTGAAGCTGCTGAAGAACCTCGCCCCGGGTCTGGCTACCGTTCTGGTCGATGGGGAGAAGCTCATCTACGCCGCACGAGGCTACATTGTGCGCAACTTGCAGTCTATCTATGCCCTCGGCCTGATCGGGCAGATCACCAACATCACGTGTGCAGTGCTCACGGATCGCCGGATTCTTCTGATCAATACGAATTTCACGGGAAAGGGCACGAATTATCGGAATCAACTCCTGTATACGGAAATTACAGCGGTCAACGTGGACTCATCTATTTGTCCTTCGTCAGTGCTCAATCTCAAGGATGGCAAAACGCTGACCATGGCCGGCATCAAGGCCGTCGATCGCAAGTACATGCAGCACTATATTCTGCAACTTGTTTCAAGCATGCCTGACGATGTGCCTCGGCTCGGTGGATCTATTCAGTACTTGTGCCCGCGTTGCCCTGCCATCTACCTTGAACTGCAAACTGAATGCAAGAATTGCGGTACAACATTCAAGTCGGCCCAGAAAGCGGCATTGATGTCCCTGTTGCTGCCTGGTTTGGGCGATATCTATCTTGGCCACACCCCACTCGGTGTTATCGAACTGCTGGGTTCTCTCGCTGAATGGGCGATTCTGGTGCGGATTACTGCCGCTCTGGCGTCAGGCAGAGAGGGCGCTGTCCGTTTCCTGCTTGGTTGGATCGTGTTTATGGCGGTGACCAATGTGATAGCTTACTTCGCCACGCGAGCGAAGGGACGCAGAGGGTTGATCGCAGAGAAGGGGTCAACAAAGGACACATTCGGCGCGTCGATTGCAGGTCTGCAATCTTCGAATGCCGATTGATCTGCCACAGCGCCTTAGGCGTCACCCCCTCCTGCTTGCGAAGGACCACATGCACCGGGTATCATGGTACGGAGAGGCCGCATCCCGCCTCGGGCCGCGCAAAACAGGTAGGAGAAATCAAATGCACCCAAGAATCCGTACCGTACTGGCCGTCTTGTTAGCAGGGGGAGTGCTCTGCGGGTTGGCCGCTCCCGGATCCGCGGCGGACTGGCCGCAGTATCGCTGCGACGCGGGGCGCACCGCCGCTTCGGACGAAGCCCTGGCCGCCGAATTGCACCTGCAGTGGGTGCACGACTTCGGCCCGCCTCGCCCGGCCTACCCCAAAGAAAACCGCCTCGCCTTCGACGCCTCCTACCAACCGGTGGTACTGGGCGATCTGATGTTCGTGCCGTCGATGGTCACTGACAGCATCACCGCCCTGGACGTGCGGACCGGCGCGGTGAAATGGCGTTTCCACGCGGCCGGCCCGGTGCGCCTGGCGCCAGCAGCCTGGAAGGGCAAGGTCTACTTCGTCTCCGACGACGGCTTCCTGTACTGTCTCGACGCCGCCACGGGCCGGCAGCGGTGGAAATTCCGCGGCCTGCCCGAGCGCATCCGCGACCGCAAGGTGCTGGGCGAACAGCGTCTGATTTCGCTTCGCCCCGCGCGCGGCGGACCGGTCGTGCACGGCTCAACCGTTTACTTCGCCGCGGGGATCTGGCCCCGGGAGGGCATCTACATTCACGCGCTGCAGGCCGAGACGGGCAAGGTTGTCTGGTCAAACACGGACAGCAACCGCATAAAGGGCGCCAACCCCGACCACAATCAGCAGCAGTACGCGGGCATGGCCCCACAGGGGCACCTGGCCGTCGTGGGCGACAGGCTCATCGTACCGAACGGTCGGCAGCTGCCGGGCTTCCTGGACCGCAAGACCGGCAAGCGCGGCCCGTACACGATGGGCTGGGGCGGCCGGCCTGGCTTGGCGAAGGGGTCGTTCTTCGTGGCGGGCGTGGGGCGGTACCTGTTCCTCAGCGGCGACCTGTACGACACGGACCGTCCGAGCGGCTACGGGAAGGGCTCGCGGCTTCACGCGGGCCAGTTCGCGCGGATCCAGATGGACCCGGCCTGCGGGAAATTCCTCGGCCGGTTCCGCGAGCCGGTCCTCACCGATAAGGTTGCGTACTACTGGCAGGCGACCGGATCACAGCCCGCCAAGGGTAAGATACGGGCGTTCGACCTCAGCAAGCCGACCGCGCCGGCGGCAAAACCCAGACGCAAAGGCCAGCCCAAGAACGTGGAATTCCCCATGCTGTGGGAGTTTCCGTCCAGCCTCAAGGTGCACATCAAGGCCGGCCCGCGCCTCTACGCGGCGGGCAAGGGTGTGGTCGCGGCCGTGGACATCCCAAAAGCGGGCGGCCCCGCGAAACTCTCCTGGCAGGCCCGCATCGAGGGCACGCCGACAACCGTGCTGGCCGCGGGGGGCAGGCTCTTCGTGGTGACCGACAGGGGGCGCATTATGGCGTTCGGCGCGAACAAGACGCCCAGCCCGCAGACCCACGCCGCACCCAAAGCCAGCCCAGCGGCCAAGGCCGATCAGTGGACCAAGAGCGTCGAGAAGATCCTCCGCGAGACGAAAGCCACCGCCGGCTACGCCCTCGTCCTCGGCCTGGCCGACGGGCGAATGGTCGAGGAACTGGTGCGGCAGTCGAAGCTCCACGTCATCGCCCTGGAGGCCGACGCCAAGAAGGTCGCGGCCCTGCGAGAGCGCTTCCACCGCGCGGGTCTGTACGGCACGCGCGTCAGCATCCTGGAGGGCGATCCGACGGCCTATCCCCTGCCGCCATACATGGCCAACCTGATCGTCTCGGAGAACTTCGGCGCGGTGGCATCGGCGGACGATCGCAAGCTGGCCGCATCCATCTTCCATGCGCTTCGCCCGTACGGCGGAACAGCCTGCCTGCCCGTGCCCGCGCCGCGAAGGAAGGCCTTCCTGGCGGCAGTCGCGAAAGCCAAGCTCCCCGGGGCCGACGCCCGCGAAGCAGGCGACCTCGTGCTGCTGACCCGCAGCGGACCGCTGGAGGGCGCCGCCGACTGGTCCCACGCGGGCGCCGACGCCGCCAATACGGGCTCCTCCAGGGACGAGCGCGTCAAGGCGCCGCTGAAGCTGCTGTGGTTCGATGGATCGAGGAGGTGGGACCGTAACGGTACGCTGCTGCTGGTAGCGGGCGGGCGCATGTTCATCAACGAGCGCAGCCTCCACGCGGTGGACATCTACACGGGGCGGCACCTGTGGAGCCGCGCGCGGGCTGCGCGGGCCGCCGCCGTCGACAACAGCCTCTACGTGCTCGATCGCACGACGTGCGTGGTCCTTGACGGCGCAACCGGCAGCGAGAAGTCCAAGATCGCCCTGCCAGCCGGCCTGGACAATTGGCGCGATCTACGCGTCGGGTCCGACTCGCTGATCGGTGCAGCGTCCAAGCACGTGGTGGCCCTTGACCGCCGCACCGGAAAGCTCCGCTGGAAACACCCCATCCAGGGGACCATACGCCTGCTCGCGGTAGGCAAGGGTAAGGTCTTCTGCGTGGACCAGGTTGGCCGGACCCCCCAGGCGAAGAAAGGACAGCTCCCGCCGCTGCCGAAGGGCAGAACCGTTGCGATCGATGCCAAGACTGGCAAGGTCCTGTGGGAAGTCGCCAAGGCTTCCTACGCGCTGCGCTACAGCGAGAAGCACGACCTGCTGGTGACCGATCACGGTCTGTACAAGGGCACGGGCGGGAGTCGCCTGCGCGACAGCGTGAGGGTCGAGGGTGGCCTGGTCATCGTGGGCGAGCGGCTCGTGGGCCAGTACGCTGACACCTACAACCTGCAGACTGGTGCGCCCATCAGCAAAGCCGTGCCCTGGGGAAAGCGCGGTTGCACGCGCCCACGCATGAGCACGCACCTGATCACCACGCGATTGGGCGGGTACACGGCCTATTTCGATCTGAACAGCCGGCGTCTGCAGGATTTCCCCGGCATTCGCCCGGCGTGCATCAACAATCTGGTTCCGGCCAACGGCCTGCTGAACGCCCCCGGCCTGACGGGCGGCTGCACCTGCAATTACGCCGTTTCCTCCTACGCCCTCGTGCCGGAGGCGGCCCTGAGCCGCGGCGCGCCGAGCGGAAAATAGCGCACGCGACGGATACAACGGAGCAGGTTCGTCTCAGCGCGCAGGCGTGACGCTCATTTGAGCGTCGACATCGTTACGGTGTCCCCGGCCTTCACGAAGACGTTGTTCCCGGAGATCACCGGGTACGCGTACGTCGCCGCCTCGGCAACCTTGATTCGCGCCACCTCCGCGTATGCCTTGTCGCTGGGCTTGAAGGCGATCAGCTCCGAGTCACTCGACAGGGCCAGGATGACCGACCCGGCGTCGAGAGTCGACCCGAAACCGCGCCCGTGACTCGCCGTGTCGGTCCAGGCCGACTTGCCCGTCTTGGCGTTGATGCAGAACAGTTTACCGCCGGAGGTGAAGCCGAACAGCAGGCCATCCTTAAGCACCGGCGTGTTGAACTGCACGGCCACGTCCGCGTTGCTCCAAAGCTCCTTGGCGGCAAAGCCGTCGCCCTTCTTCTCGATCTTGACGGCCGTGGTGCCCCGGGCTGCCCCGGTGTAGATCACCGTCTGCCCGTCGACGATCGGCGTGGCGGCGTTGTACGCCCTACTCTTGGTCGGAAACGCGATCTTCCACAAGAGCTTGCCGTCGGCCAGGCCGATGCCCACCACGCTCTTTTCCGTCAACGTCACGATCTGCTTCGTGCCTCCCACCGTCAGCAGCGCGGGCGAGGCATACTGCGGGGCTTCGCCGGCCCATTTCCACTTCTCGGCGCCCGTGGCCAGGTCGAACGCGATGATGGCCCCATTGCCCTTCCCGCCGACATGCGCGATTGCCATCCCGTCGGCGATGAGCGGCGACATAGACGTGAAGAACATGGGTACGACCTTCGGGAACGGGTCCTTGCGCCACACCATCTTGCCGGTCTTGGCGTCCAGGCAGGACACAACCCCGGCCACGCCCAGCGTGACGACCTTGCCGTCGGCTACCGCGGGTGAGCTTCTGGGCCCCGGGTGCCGCTTGGCCGGTCCGCTCACGGGCTGGGCTGGGTACTTGTTTGTCCACTGTACCGTTCCGTTGGCCGCGTCCAGGCAGGTGGTGACCTCATCGTCGCCCTGCCGCGTGAATACATAGAGCTTGCCGCCCACCAGTGCGGGCGTTGAATCGCCCGAACCGACCTTCGTTTGCCACTTTGGCGTGAGGGCCTTGGGCCAGGTCTGCGGCGCGGTGAAGCCGGTGACCTTCCCATCGCGATCGGCCCCGCGCCACTGCGGCCAATCCTCCGCGAGGACGCACGCCGCGCAGAGCAGAATCACAATGCTCATAATCAGGCCGATCAATCGATTTGCGTTTTTCATGGTAGTTCCTTTCCGGTTTCCCATAAGCCTTCGCCTAACTGCACCTGCACCGACACAGTACCCCTTCCGGAGCGCCTATACCACCCTGCGGTGACAAGAAAATCGCCCCGCGCCTTCCGGCTTGTCCGGCGTTCCGGTTTGAGTATAATCGCCCCAAATGCCCCGTAACAGTCCCAAGGAGCAAGACACATGATCGGATCGAGATCGACGAGACGCGATTTCCTAAAGGCGATCGGCGCGGGTGCGGCCAGCCTGGCGTTTGCCGGCATTGCACGCGGCCGATCGGTCGGTGCCAAGATGCCCAATATCGTCTTCATCCTCGCCGACGACCTCGGCTACGGTGACATCGCCTGCTACAACTCCAAATCGAAGGTGCCCACACCGAACGTGGACCGGCTGGCCAAGCAAGGGATGCTTTTCACCGATGCGCACAGCCCCTCGACCGTGTGCACGCCGACCCGCTACAGCCTGCTCACCGGGCGCATGGAGTTCCGCACGGGCAAGCGCGGCGTGTTCACGGGCGTTGGCGGTCCGTGCCTGATCAAGAAGGATCGCCTGACCCTCCCGCAGATGCTGAAAAACAAGGGCTACACCACGGCCTGCTTCGGCAAGTGGCACATCGGCATGACCTTCCTCGACAAGGAGGGCAAGCGCGTGACCAAGGGCGGCGTGGCAGGCGTCAAGCAGGTGGACTTCACACGCGCGATCCCGGACAGCCCCATCCATCGCGGCTTCGACAAGTTCTTCGGCACGGTGTGCTGCCCCACCACAGATTGGCTCTACGCCTACATCGACGGCGACCGGATCCCCGTGCCGCCCACCGGCCTGCTGGATCAAGGGCCGCTGCCCAAGCACCCGTACTCCAGGGATAATCGCCGTGGGATGATTGCGCCGGGCTACGATCTGGAAGAGGTGGACCTTGTCTTTCTCAAGAAGAGCCAGGAGTTCGTCGAACAGCACGTCAAGAAGAGCCCCGACAAGCCATTCTTCCTCTTTCACTCGATGCAGGCCGTCCACCTGCCGTCCTTCCCCGCCGATCAGTTCAAAGGGAAGACCAAGGCCGGGCCGCACGGTGATTTTATCTTCGAGATGGACCACGTCGTCGGCGAGCTGCTCAAGACGCTCGAACGCCTCGGCGTGGCGGACAACACGCTGGTAATGTTCGGCAGCGACAACGGGCCGGAAGTGCCCACGGTTCTGTCCATGCGCGCGGACCACAAGCACGACGGCGCCAGGCCCTGGCGGGGCGTGAAGCGCGACCAGTGGGAGGGCGGCCATCGCACCCCGTTCATCGTCCGGTGGCCCGGCAAGGTCAAGGCCGGAAGCACGACCGATCAGATGGTGAGTCTCACCGACGTGATGGCGACGTGCGCGGCCGTCGTCGGGGCGGAATTGCCCGATGACGCAGCCGAGGACAGCTATAACATCCTGCCCGTGCTGCTGGGCACGCAGGGCGACAAGCCGGTGCGGCAGTACATGCTCCAGCAGACGATGTCGCTGGCGAAGTCTATCCGCCGGGGCTACTGGAAGTACCTCGACCACAAGGGCTCGGGCGGCAACAACTACACCCGCGAGGGACGCTGGGGCATGAAGCGCTACGCCCTGAAGGAACTGGCACCGGATGCCCCGGGCCAACTCTACGACCTGAAGACCGACCCCGGCGAGACGACGAACCTGTACTTCAAGTACCCCGAGATCGTCAAAGAGCTGAAGGCCAAGCTGGACCACTACGTGGCGACCGGGCGCAGCCGGCCCGGCAAAACGTAGCGACGATTGGCGATCTTCGATTGGCCAGTGCCGGCAGGGAGGCGGTTCGGCACTTCCACCCTCCCCGATACGACGGTACGATGTGTGTCTTGGGAACCGGGAACGCACCCCGGACAGGTGGCCCACATGTCGCTGATCATTCCATTGGTGGAGGTCGCAGACCACGAGGCGGAAAGGGTTGGCCCGAAGGCGGCTAGTCTCTCGCGGATGCTCCGCGCTGGCTTTCCCGTGCCGCCGGGCTTCTGCATCACCGGTGCAGCCTACCGAGAGCACATCCGCCACAGCGCCCTGGCAGGTCGCGTCGAGGAGGCCGTCGGCGAGGCCGAAAGGACGCCCGACCGCAAGGCGGCGCTTCTTGCCGGCCTGCGCGACGCCATTGCCGGCGCGCCCATGGCGGTGGAACTCACCGGCCAGATCGAGCATCACTGGAAAGCGATGTCGGCGCCCGCGGTGGCGGTCCGTTCATCGGCCACGGCTGAGGACCTGCCGCACCTGTCCTTCGCGGGGCAATACGACACCTACCTGGACCTGACTAACCTGTCGACCTGCCTGCAACGGGTGCAGGACTGCTGGGGGTCGCTGTGGTCGGACCGGGCGTTCGATTATCGCTGCGGCAAGGACGTCACCCACCTGGGCGTGGAGATGGCCGTGATCGTGCAGGTAATGGTGCCGGCGGACACAGCCGGGGTTATGTTCACCGCCGATCCGATCAGCGGGCGGCGCGACTGCGCGGTGATCGAGGCGAGCTTCGGCCCGGGCGACGCGGTGGCCAGCGGCAAGGTCACGCCCGATCGGATCGTGGTCTCCAAGCGTGTCTTCGGCGTGGAACACCGCGTCAGCTCGGGCCGAGCGGCCAAGCCGTGCCTGGACGACGCAACCGCCGCACGTCTGGCGCTGCTGGGGGCGGACATTGAGTCCCTGCTCGGCGGCCCGCAGGACGTGGAATGGGTCGTCGTCCACGGACACTTGCGAGTCCTTCAGGCGCGTCCGATCACCAGCCTGCCGCCGGAGCCTCGCCGGAGCTGGGAGGACCGCCAGATCTGGACCAACGCCAACACGGGCGAGGTCGTTCCCGACGTGATGACGCCCATGACCTATACGTTCATTAGCGATCTCGCTTCGCAGATGTTCGAGCCCCTGATTCGGCGCGCGGGCATCCAGCTCGATCCGGCAGACCTGTTCGGCCTGATCGCCGGGCGGATGTACTTCAACGTCAACACGCTGGTCGCCATCGGGGAGTCCCTGCCCGTCCGGATGAGGAAGAACCCGGGCATTCTCTTTGGCGGCGGATGGCCGGGCGCCAAAGCGCCGACTGAGGTCCGGATTCCCCCCGAAGACCTTCCCGGGCTGCGCCTGGGGTGGTACCACAAGCTCACGCGCCTGCCGGAGACGCTGCTGTGGTTCCTGCGCAACCCGATGCGCCGTTGGGGCGGGATCCTGACTTCCTTCGACGCGTACGTCACCAAGATGGCCCACCAGCCGTGGCGGGCCCTCGGCGATGAGGCCCTGGCCCGGCGGATTCTCTCGGCCGACCGCCTTCTCAGGGACGAGGTGCTCGCCGATGGAACGACCATCCTGACCCAGGGAGTCGGAATGGCCTGCGGCCTTTTGCTGATGGACCTTTGCCGCTGGTGGCTGGGCGACCAAAGCGGGGACGTCGCCAAGCGCCTCCTTACCGGCCTGGGCGGGATGGAGGATGCCGAAGCCGGCATCGCCCTCTGGAAGCTGGCGGCGACGGCGCACACGGACGCCAACGTGGCGGGGGCGATCCGTGAGGAAGAACATTTCGCGGGCGTGTCGCGCCGCATCGCGGGCTCGCACGCGGGCGACGCCTTCCTGGCAGCGTGGTCGGACTTCATGGAGACCCACGGGCATCACGCTCGCGGCGAGCTCGAGCTGAGCAATCCCCGGTGGGCCCAGCAGCCGGACTACATCCTGGGCCTGGTGCGAAGCTACCTTGGGGGCGTCGGCCGCGCGGATCCTGTTGCACGGGCCCAGCGCCTCGCTCAGGAGCGCCGCCGCCTCGCACGCCAGTGCCTGCGACGCCTGCGGAACCCGGTCAAACGGCTGATCTTCGACGCCGTGCTTCGCCGGGGCCAGGAAGGCATGCGGCTTCGGGAAACGCAGAAGGGACGGGTCGTCCGCTGGGTCGCGATGCTGCGTGAAATGCTGCTCGAGATGGGCCGGCGCCTCGCGCGGCGGGAGATCCTCGGTGACACGGAGGACGTCTTCTTTCTTGAGATCGCGGAGCTGGTCCCGGCTGCCGCGGGGAATCTCGACCCCGGTGCCGCGATTGCAAAGCGCCGCGCCGAGTACGAACGGAACGTCGCGCTGGATCCACCGGGGGTCGTCTTCGGCCGCTTCGATCCCCAGCGGACCGCGCCGCAGGTCCTGGACGAGAAGGCCGGAGTGCTTCACGGCATCGGCGTCAGCCCGGGCACGGCCAGAGGCGAGGCCCGCGTGATCCTGCACGCCGGACAAGGGCACGTGATGCCCGGGGAGGTGCTCGTAGCCCCATTCACAGATCCCGCCTGGACACCATATTTCCTGAACGCCGCGGCGATCGTGATGGATCAGGGCGGGCAGCTCAGCCACGGCTGCATCGTCGCGCGTGAATATGGCATCCCGTGCGTGGTGAACGTCGGACCGGCCACGAAGCTCATCCAGACGGGTCGGCTCCTGGAAGTAGACGGCAGCCGCGGCGTCGTCCGGCTGCTCGAACCATAAAAGGGGTCAGGAACCTTTTTTCACGCAGCCGGCCCGGCAAGACGTAGCGATTCCGACCTCAGCTTTCGGCCAGATCGGCCAGGCCGTCGGGGTCGAGAATCGTAATCTCCGATCCCTTGACCTCGATCAGGCCCGAGGCCGTGAGCTTCTTGAAGGCCCGGCTGAGCGTTTCGGCTATGGTGCCGATCTGGGCGGCCAGCTCGCGCTTGCTCTGCTTCAGAACGATGGTATTGGTGCCGCGCTTGGCGGGCAATTCCAGCAGGATGTTGGCCAGGCGAGCGGGCACTTCCTTGAGCGAGAGCTGCTCGATGAGTTGGTTGAACTCCCGCAGCTTGGCCGACATCCCCGCCATCATGTCCAGGGCCAGGTCCGCGTTGCGATCGATCAGGTCCTTCAGAACCTTGCGGCTTACCGCCAGCAGCGTCACATCCGTGATCGCTTCGGAATGGGCCGGATAGCGAATGCCCGCCCACATGGCCGCCTCGCCGAACGTCTCGCCCGGACCGTAAAGGTGCAGTATCTGCTGCCCCCCCTTGGCCGACATCTTGTACACCTTCACCTTGCCCGCAAGGATGACGTAGAACCTGTCCGCCTGCTGATGGGGGAAGAATATCTGCGAGCCGGCGGGCAGATCCTTTCGCGGACACGCGCGGAGCAGGTCTTCCAGCTCGGCCTCGCCCAGTGCGGACAGCAACGGCGTCTTCCGCACCGCGGCATCAACTTCAGATGGTGTCAACCGTGGCACGGATACCCCTTTTACCGTCTGGCAGCCGTGCGGTCCACAACCTTTGACGGTAAGTATAACCCCCTGGCCCCGCGAAGCCTCTCAGGCGAAGCCGCCTTGGGCTCGGTGGGTCAGTAGCCTTCCTCGGCCATCCGCATGTTGCCTTCCATGCGGATTCTCATATCGTCGGCCCGCTTTTTCTGTTCCAGGGCCATGGCCATGGCCAGATTGCGGGCCAGGCGCGCGCTCCGCGGGCGGCTCATCATGCTGGAGGCGGCGGTACGTTCGGCCGGCGTGCCCTGGAACATTCGGCGGACCAGCTCTGTCGCAGCGGACATACTGGCGTTCCCGGCCAGTTGCTCGGCGGTCATCTTGCCGAAGTCCGGGCTGGCCTTCTTGCCCCTGGCCTCGTCGGGCTCGACGTTCCAGAACAGCAGCCCGCCGATCACCAGGACGACCGACAGGATTATGAAGACCAGCGGCATGCGCGATCGCTCCTGCGGGGCCTCGCTGGGCAGGTACGCCTGAAGGACCGGGGCGGATTTTTCGTCCTGAGTGTCCTGGCCGGCCATCTGGGAAGTCTCGTTCGATTCCGGTATCTCTGTCATGTTGCTTCTCCCTCGCCCCCTCCGCCCGGCAGTTGCACCTTGCAACGGCGACACCGCCAGAAAGTATAGGATACGTTTCGGACAAAGACGAAAGACGCGGGCAAAATGCGATAGGGAGAAAGGTTTCTGCCCCGTGCTTCCCGGCACATACGGTCGTTCAGCGCTTCAGGCGCTGGATAGCCTGATCCATCACGTGCTGTGCGACGCCGGGCGTGAAGTTCAGCTTCCCGGCCAGATCGAGCAGGGACTTATCGGCCCCGGCCTGCACGAGGGCCACGAGAACCATGGCCTTGAACTCAGCCACCATCGCCAGATCGCGGACAGCCTCAGTCGGCGGTGGCCCGGACGCCTGGAGCATCGCGGCCGCGTTGGCCTCGTCCAGGCCGCAGCGGGTCATCTCCTCGGCTGCCTGCTTGAGCCACTGCTCGGCCCGGGCCTTGTCGGCGTGATGGGCGGCAACGGCCAGCAGAAGCCGGCCCTGCCAGTGGGGCGCCGGGCCCAACGCCGCCAGCCTGTCCGCCTCCGACCACTGCCCCAGCCCAACCGCCGCCCGGAACTGCCACCTACCAGCCACGAGCGGATCCTTCAGCCGCCTCGCCACCGACTGGAGCTCGGCATACTGATGCCTCAGGGCCAGCAGGTGCACCTGCGTCTGCTCCCGGCTCTGGAACACGTTCTCGGGGTCCTTCTTCCTAAGAATCCGGTGGTATTCCCGCAGTTCCCGCCCTGCCTGGTCCGGCCGGTCGCGGGCCACCAGGATCGTCATCAGATCCATCCGCGCCTGCGCCGATTCCGGGATCTCCTTGACCTGGGACCGCGCCTCTCGCTCCAGCTCGTCGAAGTCGCCCCCAGCGAACCGGGCGCCGAATCTCGCCTGCTTGACGATAAGCATCTCCGGGGCGATCTGGTAGGCCTGTTCGGCCATACGCTTGGCTTCGTCGTACGCCGCCGCAGCCGTCGCATAATACGCCTTGGCGACGTACGGGTACGGGTTGCGCCCGTCGGCCTGGATGGCCCGGTCCATGTACACCGTGGACTTCCTGATTCCCGCGTAGATCCGACCCAGCAGGTAGCTCAGTTGGGAGTTGGTCGGGTTGGCCTCCAGCAGGCGTTCGTACTCGGCCACGAGGCCGCTGCCACGCCCCGTCATTTGGCACACTTCCTGGTAGATGCGGTGCCAATCGGTCCGCACGGGGTCCAGGCCGCGGGCCAGGAACTCCCGGCACCGGTCGCGTTGCTTGTACTTTGCGCACAGCCAATAGTAGGCGTAGAGCAACTCCACGTCCTCGGGGCGGGTCCACAGGTGCGCCTCGGCGAAGGGTAGGAGCTGCAGGCCCGGGGCCAGCCCGGCGGCGTCCAACCCCGACACCATCCCCGCGGGCGATTCGACCGGCACGATCGAAAGGCCGGTCTTGTGGATCACTCCGGAGGTCCGCTCGGTCTCCACGGAGGTGGGCATCTCCTCGAAGGCGTGATCCACGTCGCCCTCCGTGAAGTAGTCCGCGCCCACGTGCCATTTGGTCTTGGGCTCGCCGGCTTCCACCTCCGTGGACGCGTACCCCACACGCTGCCAGATCACCACGCCCGACCCGAACGCGTTCAGCACACGAACCCTGTCGTCGAAGAACCGACCCACGAACGAGCCCTCGACCTTGAATTGGACGGCGTCCTCAAGTCCGTTCGGGCCGATGAACTTCGCCTCGTGCCGGCCCTCGCAAACGCTGACCTCCTCCCGCGCGCCCGCCCCAATGGTCCACTTCTCCCCGCCGTCAATCTGCAGCTGGACGGGTCCGGACAGTCCGTTGACCACGTGCACTTTTCGGTTGGATGCCACGATGTAGTTGGCCCCGAAGAGAATCCCCAGTAGCACCGCCAGCGCGGCCGCCCAGCGAAACCACCGCCGCTTCCACAAGCTGCGCCACGGGAGCACCGGCGCGCGCATGGGCAGGGCCTTCTGCGAGGCATCGACCAGCTTCCGAAAATGCCGGTCGTTGCCCAGTCGCGGCTGCGACCTAATGATGATGCCGAACAGCTCCAGGGCCTTCTCGTGCATCTGGACGTCCTGATAGGCCGCCGCAAGCCTTCCCAGCACCGACACGTCCTGGTCCGGGCCCGGCTCTTCCATGAACCGAAGCAGCTCGTGAGCCCGCGACAGGTCGCCCTCATCGATGGCCGCGACGGCCACCGCCCGACGGGCGTCCGGGTTCTCCGGCGCCAGCGACAGGGCCTTGGAAAAGGCCGCGTCGGCCCGGGCGTCATCGCCCGACATCTCCCACCACGTACCCAACGACAGCTGCATGTCCACGTTCTCGCCGAAGCGACCCTCCAACTCCGCCGCCAGGGCCTTGGCCTCGGCATGCTTGTTCAGGGATATCAGCGTCCACAGTTGCTCCAGCGCCGCCTCGGCGTCGGTGGGATTCTCAGCCATCTTTCGCGCGCCTTCGGCGGCCGACTCCCCAGAGATCCGTTCCCACTCGGCCATCGCAAAGGCGTAGTGGTAGGTGCACGCCGGGCAGTAGTTCACGATGTGCTTGCGAGCCAGGGGAAACACGGGAATGAATACAATCGTGAACCACAGCCGTGCCTCGTAGTCCTCCAACTGCACGTGACGCGAGCATTTCTCACAGACCCCCGCGTGCTGATGCAGGTTCTTCTTGCCCAGGTAGCTTGTCCCGATCCCGTTGATTGTCGACGGCATGATGTCGTCCTCGTTGCCCGGCCAAGGCTGCTGTGGCGGCAGCGGCGGGTCCCCGTCCCCGGGAGCATCTGCTGAGCACCAGAAGAATCCACGTAACAACAGGAATCATGCCACAGTCCGCCTCGCCTGGCAAGACCGGATAGAGCGGCATTCACCTGCCCCCCCTGCTGTGCGCAACAGCAGGCGGCGAGCGCCGTTTTGGGGCGCCCGCCGCGCTTGAGGCTGCGGAATCGATGGGAAAAAGATTAGTCGCCCAGAATGGCCTTCAGGTCGTCTTCGGCGGTGGTGACCGGGGCGATGTTGAATTTCTCGACCAGGATCTTCAGCACCGCGGGCGTGATGAAGGCCGGCAGCGACGGGCCTATGCGGATGTTCTTGATGCCCAGGTGCAGCAGGCTCAGCAGGATTGCGACCGCCTTCTGCTCGTACCAGCTCAGGACTATCGAGAGCGGCAGGTCGTTCACCCCGCACTCAAACGCGCCGGCCAGCGCCACCGCGATCTGCACCGCCGAGTACGCATCGTTGCACTGCCCGAGGTCCAGCAGCCGCGGAATCCCGCCGATGTCGCCGAAGTCCAGCTTGTTGAACCGGTACTTGCCGCACGCCAGCGTCATGATCACGCAGTCGTCGGGCACCTGTTGGGCCAGGTCCGTGAAGTAGTTGCGCCCGGGCTTGGCGCCGTCGCAGCCGCCGATCAGGAAGAAGTGCTTTATCTGCCCGCCCTTGACCGCCTCGATGACCTTGTCGGCCACGCCGAGGACCGCGTTACGGGCAAAGCCCACCGTGATGGATTTCTCTTCGGCGTCTTCGGCGAAACCGTCAGCGGCCAAGGCTGCCTCGATCACCGGAGTGAAGTCGCGGTCGGGGATATGCGTCGCGCCCGGCCAGCCCGTCGGGCCCGAAGTAAAGATGCGGCCCATGTAGCCGTCTCGCGGCTTCTGGATGCAGTTGGTGGTCATCAGGATCGCGCCGGGGAATTCGTCGAACTCCTTCTGCTGATCCTGCCACGCCCCGCCGTAGTTGCCCACCAGGTGCGAATACTTCTTCAGCCCGGGATATGCGTGGCACGGCAGCATCTCGCCGTGCGTGTAGACGTTGATGCCCTTGCCCTCGGTCTGCTTGAGTAATTCGTCCAGGTCCTTGAGGTCGTGGCCCGAGACCACGATGCACTTGCCCGCAACCGGCGTGACCCGGACCTGTGTTGGCTCGGGGTGGCCGTAGGCGTCGGTGTTGGCCTTATCCAGCATCTCCATGACCTTCAGGTTGAGCTCGCCCACCTTCAGCGCGGTAGCCGTCAGCTCGCCGACGTCCGTGGGATTGCCGGCCAGGTAGCTGAGCGTCTCGTTGAAGGTCGCGAAGACCTCGTCGTCGGCCACGCCCAGGATCTGCGCGTGGTCGGCGTAAGCGGCGGCGCCCTTGAGGCCGTAGGTGATCAGCTCCTGGAGGCCCACCACGTCCTCGCCGAGCTCTTCCTTGCGCTTGTCGATCTGGAGAGCTTCGGCCTGCTCGATAAGCCCTTCCGTGGTGCCCGTAATGGGACACTTGTCGCAGCAAAGCTCCTCGGGCTCCTTGCCAGCCTTGCCGCACTGCTGCTCGTAAAGCCCCTTGAGCCGCCCCGCGGCTTTGCGGACATCGCGGATCATCTGCTCCAGCCGCACCCCGTCGAAGTTCACGTTGGTCGTAGTCGCGAACAACGCCTCGACAATCAGGACGTTGGCCTCGCGATCTGCCACGCCGAAGTCCTTTAGGCGGTGGGCATATCCAGCCAGACCCTTGGCCCCGAACACCAGCAGGTCCTGCAAGGCGGCCGTCTGCGGATCCTTGCCGCACACTCCGCGGACGGTACAGCCGGTACCCTTGGCGGTCTGCTCGCACTGATAACAAAACATACTCATAGCTCATTCCTTTATAAGAACAGTCTTTGGGCGATTCTCTTCCCGCTGTCGGTCTTGAATACCTTTTCAATAAGCTCCGACATATTCGCCTTGTCGGTTGTATCATACTCCCCGGGGATATTCACCAGCCAATCGGCATCCCAGACAATCCTAAACTCCGGCGTGTCGATGTCTTTCGCGCTGTGGTGATTGGCGATGATCCGGCAGACATGATCGACGGCCGCCGGGGCAATTTCCAATTCTTCCAGGATTTCCCGCGCAATGGGAGGGCCTTCCAGTTCCTGGTGTTTCGCGGCCGAGCTGCCATATTTTCGCTCGGCTTGGGGAATTCCGACGTCGTGCAGGATCGCCGCGGCCCGGACCACCAACCCCGAGACGTCCTTGCCGGACTCCATGATGCTTTCGGCATACTGCAGAACGGCGAGAGCGTGGTCGACCCGGCGATGGTCACCGTCGAAGTGTGACTTCATGCGGTCGATGATGCGATCGCACAGCGAGCCGACCGCGTCAGCCTCGCCGGGTACCTGTCCGATACATTGGGCGGCATATCCGCACCACTTGGCGCAGCCCAGGTCGAAGTCGGGATTCCGCACCTTCCTCCGGCACGACCGGCACGTCTGGGCCGGCTCATCCTTGAAGAACTCCATCTCGTCGTCGCAATACGGGCAGCGGATTTCAGAAACCGCATCCGCAGTCTGATATCGCATGTCCTGTCCCGGGCAGCGCTGGCTCATTTTTCCTGCCCTCCATTCATAATCGAACCGTCCGTCCCGATCGTCAGCTCCACCAGGGGGATGTCCGATCGTCCGGATCGCTTCAGCGCCTCCCTGACCGCAGTCACGATTCCGCCGCAGCACGGGACCTCCATGTGCGCCACCGTCAGCGACCGAATGCCATTGTTCGCGAAGATCGATGAAAGTTTCTCAACATACCCCTGGACGTCGTCCAGCTTCGGGCACGCGATGGCCAGAGTCTTGCCCGCGAGCAGCCGCTCGTGAAAATCCGGCATGGCGAAGCCCACGCAGTCCGCGGCGATCAGCACGTCCGCATCCTGCCAGACCTCCCCGCCCGCCGGCACCAGCGCCAACTGCACCGGCCACTGTCCCAGCCGCGACGGCCGCGAGATGCTCTTGCGCGTACCGCCCTGCGACGAGTCACCATCGGCCGGGGGCGGATTCAGCTTCCGCGCCATCGTGCCCGGACACCCGCAGGGAAGCTTGTCCGCCGCCTCCGGCGCGGGCTCAGCCTCGGCCTCCCAGTCGCAGCTTGCTGCTTCCGGCTGCTCCGCCAGATGCTCTGCCACGGCCCGTTCGTCGAACTCGTCGGCCGGTCGCTCCTCAATGGTGATCGCATCATTCGGGCAGGCGCCGAGGCAGTTACCCAGGCCGTCGCAGAGATTCTCCGCCACCAGTCGGGCCTTGCCGTCAACGATCTGGATTGCCCCCTCGGCACAATCGGGCACACAAAGCCCGCAGCCATCGCACTTGTCCTCGTCGATCCTAACGATATTTCGCGTTTGTATTGCGGTCACGGCAGGCTCCTGTAGTTGTGTGGTCATTTCACTCTACCTACATTGTAAGCCCAAACCGCAGCGCAGGCCTTGACGTACGTCAAGCGAAGTCGCTTTTTTTCCCCTTCTTCTGATATGCCCGGCAACGGCCCGATACCCCCTCCACTGAGCCAGGGAACTGCTTGCTGATCTTGGGGATCGTGCTAGAATCGCCCCAAAGGCCCACACGGCAGATCCTCGACGTGGACTGGAGTTCATCCGCGAAATGCCGACCTGAGCACGGCTCCGAACAAGGAAGAAGGTAACCAATGGTTAAACTCCCAATCTGTGGTCGGCATCTTCTCGTAGCAGGCCTGCTTGCGTGTAGTGTCACGATGCACGCGTCGGCGGACGACGAGCGGATTGAGCGGGCGTTGCGTCAGGTACGGGACGTGAAGAAAGACCTTTTCTCCCGGCAGTCGAGCGTTCTGGGTGAGTTACCCGGCCCCGCCGAACACGCCAAGCGGCAGCTCCGCGCCAGGCCGATCCCGCCGCTCCAAACGAACCCGAATGCGACTGTAAAGTTCGATGCCAAGCTCGTGCAGCGCCTTGCCGCCGAGCTCGACCGGCGCTTCGCCAAGCTGCCAAAGGACAAGAAGGGCAAGCCCACGTCCAGGACATTCGGAATCACCGGGGGCCGCATGGCGACGGACTACTTCGCCCGACAGGACTTCCTGATCGTCGCCGTCCAGGACGGCACGCCCGCCGCGGGTAAGCTAAAGGTGCGGGACATCGTCATCGGCGCCAACGGCCGGCTGATCACGGACCCCCAAGACCCTCGGCCCGAGATGGGCTACGCACTGGCCGAAAGCCAGTCGCCGCAGCTCGGTGGCTCACTTACGCTGCACGTCGTCCGTGAAGGCAAGGGGGTCAACGTCAAGCTGGACCTGGGCGACAAGACGTACTACAGCGACACCTGGCCGTACAAGTGCGAGAAGACCAAACGGATCCGGGCGGCGGCGCTTCGGATCGTTCTGGAAAAGGGTCCCACAGCCCGAAACCTGCGCAACATGCACAAGGGTGGCGGCTTCTGGACACCGCTGTTCCTGATGGCCAGCGGCGACAAGACGGCGATGGATCGGGTGAAGCAATGGATACGCGAGACCACCAAGCCGGCGTCCCAGTACCCGCAGGTCGTTGAGGGCGGGCGGTCCTGGCTGGCCGGCTACGAGCTGATCAACGTGGCGGAGTACTACCTGCTGACCAAGGATACGACCGTCCTGCCGCGGATCAAGTACCTTGCCCGCATCCTGGAGAGGATTCAGTTCCCCAGCGGTGGGTGGTCGCACGGTAAGCCCCCCGGATACGGCGAGATCAACAACGCGGGGCTGGCCTGCTTCATCGGGCTGATCCTCGCCCGCGAATGCGGCGCCAAGGGCGATGCCGCGAAGTTCGCCAAGTCCATCGTCTACTTCGGGAGATACTGCGGCACGAACTTCCCCTACGGACTCGGAACCGTCGGCGGGCGGTCCGGCCGCATGGACAACGGCATGCACGGCATGGCGGCGATTGCGTTCCACCTGCTGGGCGAGGACGGTATGGCCGAGCGATGGGCCCGGCCGCTGTGCTACATGTGGATGGGACGCGAGCGCGGGCATGCGGAAGGGATCTTCAGCCCGACGTGGGGAAGCATCGGCGTCAGCCTCGCGCCGAAGGATGAGTTCCACATGTTCATGAAGCACATGCTCTGGTACTACGAGATGTGCCGCACGCCGGAGGGGGGTCTGACGTTCCTGCGGGGAACCCGGTTCCCTGACCCCGGCGGGGTGACGCCGGCGATGGGGCTGTTCCTGTATCTTCCGGAGCGCCGCTTGCGCATCCTTGGGGCGCCGAAACACGCATCGGCCGGGAAGAAGCCATGAAAGCAATCAAGCCAATACGTTCTGGAGACATCATGATGAGGCGTTGTTTTTTGCTGTTTCTCCTCGTCCCGCTGGCGTGGTCCCAGTTGGCGCGAGCCAATGGGTTCGCCCACAGTCCGGGGTACATCGCCCGGGTCAACCGCCTCGCTTTTGAGGGAGCCAAGCCCGAGGAGATTGCCCGCTACCTGGCCCACTTCAGCGGCGGGATCTGCGGCGGGGCCGTCGAGGCCCTCGCGGCTGACGGCGAAAAGAACCTACCGCTGGTCAAGAAGCTCCTGAAGGACACGAATCCGTGGATCCGCGGCGGCGCCGTCCGCGTGCTCTGCGCGATGTATGCGCCCGACGAGAAAGGGAAACGGAAAGGGCCGAAGACGGCCGTCGAGATGACGCCCGAACTGAAGAAGGTCATGGACCTTGTCGGCGGAATGCTGGACGACCCGCACCCGGAGGTGCAGGCGAGCCTGGGCCTGTTCTTCCAGAAGGTCCGCGTGGAGAACAAGTTTGTCCACAAGATCCTGATCACCCAGGCGGCGGATGTCGATCCGGGCGTTCGCAGCAGGACCGCCGAGGCGATTCGCCATTGGATCAAGGACCCCGATACGAGAATCCGCGTCGGGATGGAGGTGCTCAGGAGGCCCGACAACGTCTCGCCGCATGCGCTGTCGCTGGCGTCGATTTACCTCATGCAGCACAAGGAGCAGTCCCGTCAAGCCATACCGGTCGTCGTGCGGTATCTGAACGTCAAGGCACACACCATTCGCGGCTTCTTCACGAACGGGCCGTACCAGAAGGGCCTGAAGCTCATCGACCACCACTTCGATGATGAACTGGAAAAGTCGCCGGGCCTCGTGCAGGCCGTCTGCCGAAGCGTGGTCCGGATCCCATACAGCACCTACGGCGGCTGGATGGATGCGCGCAGGACGGCTGTCACGATCATGGACAGGCTCAGCCCAGCCTCGGCATCGGCTGTCCGAGCGGCGGCCGCCGAGGAGCTGAAGTGGATCAAAGCCACTCCTGACGCCGAGATCTCCGCCGTTACGCCCTCACAGGGCTCGGGCGGCGGGACCGCGCGGGAAGAGGCCCTCAAGAGGGTGAAATACCTCCAGGATATGGCCGCCTGGCTGCAGGCGGGAAAGCCGGCCGTGAGCAAGCCGCAGTTCCAGCACCCCGTCACCAAGAAGAAGAAGCCCAGCAAGAAGAAGCCAAAGAAGTGATGAAGACACTCACAGCGGCATTGGTGTCATAGCCTACAATCGGTACGTATCGTATCGTAGTCCGTCAGTATCGCCCGGACGGAACGGCCCCGTGCCTTGATGCAAGTCGAGCGAAACCGTCATTTCCTCCCTTTTCCGATATGCCCAGCCGCAGGGGTTAGGGCATGAGCTTCGGGCGCCCGCTCCCGCCTACGAAGGAGGTTATTTCTTAGCCGGAGGAGGTTTCGTAAAGGTAACGGTTCCCTTATTTGCACCTTTGACAACGGGAATTGTCTCCTCGCGGCCGGTATCAGCGCGTCGATAGAGCACTTCGACCAACCGCTCTACATCAATCAGGCGGACCAGTTCCTTGCGCTTTTTCTTTAGCCATTCGGAGTCCACGATGAAATCGCAGGTCAGTCCGCCATTGGGGTCCAGTCGCAGGGGCAGTTCAATCTTGGCCCGTTTGCGGTGCTCGTCATTGGTGAAGAAGACCAGGTGCAGCCCGGTCCCGCTGCGGTCGGCCCCGGATTCCTCGACGGCTTTGGCGAAGCCCGGATAGGCCACGACCAGGTACTTCCGGTCCGCCTCGGTGAAGAACAGTTTGATCGAGGATGACATTTTGCCTTGTGCATCCAACGTCACTGCACCATCGTTGAGTTTCAGGCATCGCTCAGCACGGGTCATGAAGTGCACAAAGGGCGCTGGCCCACCCTTGAGCACGGACGTGCCGCCGAGCGCGGAGTCGCTGCGCGGTAACAGGATCAGATCGGCCAGCATGATCTGCGTCGACTCCAGCGGCCTCGTGTAGTCGAACCTAACCCTGGCGTTCTCCTTGTCCCACTTGCCTTTGCCGGCGACGTCCTTGAACGTCTGCTCGCCCTCGCGGGGGCAGGTCCTCAGAATCAGGCCGCCGTAAACGTCCGGCCGCTTGAACGCAAACGTCATTTCCTTGCCCTGTCCCACGACATACCGCGTTTCCAGCTTCGCGGTTCGATCGACCCTGGCGGCCGACGGGGGGGGCAGAATCCTCACGGCCTTCCTCCGCCGGGCGCGCCCGAATGTGGTGATTACGTGCAGGTCGACGTCGACGCCTTTGGCGGCTTCGGCAGTCTTGGAGCCGGGCTTAGTACCCGGGTAATAGAGCCCGCCTTCGTCGAAGTGAGCCAGCAGGCCGCTCATATTGGAAAGGACCTCGACCCGCGTCGCCTTCTGATCTCCAACGAAAACCTGCGGACCCCGCCAAAGCTGCTGCCCGAGGATCAGGAGTTTCTGCGCCTCACCTGCCCTGAGAACGTGCTCGCCGGCCTCGTCCTCACGAGGCAGGTCGATGCTCGGCCGGGGCCGGTTGGCGAACGAGGAGAACGCCTCGACACTTGCGTGGCCGAGGAGGGCCCGCGTCACATGCGCCATGGCGTCGTCGGGCATCGCCAGGTCCAATGTGATCTCCTTGCCGTCCCAGAGGCTGCCACCACCCCGCAGCCTCCCGTCGTCGCCGACCCAATCATATCGACCCCTGACCTCGATACTATACGCCCAGGCCGGCACAACGATGGCGGCAGAACAGTCATGGCGGGCGGGCGTGTGTGTGAAGTCGGGCTCGTCCTCTTTGATGGCAAACTTCGGCCCCAAGACCCAGCCGAACTCGCGCTGGCCCTGGCCGAACCCGACCACCAGCGGCTGTCGCATAATGGCATGGACCACTCGCTGGCGGCGGCGCAGATACTGAGTGGTGTTTTCGATGTCCATCCCCGCCATGCCCAGCACCGCCCGCAAGGTCCCGACCAGATTCAAGACCGTTTCGCGTGCGGCGACGTCAGAAATGTTCTGTGCGTATTCCTTCGGATTCACCGCCAGGGCATGCGGGTTGTTTTCAACCTTGAAAAGCCGCCGCGCGAAAGTGACAAACCCGGTATCGCAACCGCGAGCGCCCCGGACGAATGTGCCCCGTCGGTTGATTACATACCACTTGCTCTTCTTTCTCTTGTCTTCCTTCTTTATCTTGTCGCCGTCCCGGACAGAATACACTGCCGGGATCGCCTCGACCTTCAAGCCTTCAGTGACGAGCCCATTTGCAAACTCGGGGGGAGACACATAGACGATTCTCGCCAACTGATACTCATACTTGGACCACACGGCCCACGCAATGCCCTCCGTGATGACCCGCCTCATTGCGCCGGTCGGTGTTTTTCCCTTTGACGCCTGTCCGGGCTCAATCGCCTCTAGCAGAGCCTTCTGGTTGAGCTTCCGGGCGCGGTGTCGAAAATTCCTGAGGTCTGTGACGGCCTTTGCCAGACTCGCCACGCGACCCTCCTCCTCCTCCGTCTTCTTCTTCTCCCCCGCCGCCTTCTTCTTCTCCTCCGCCGTCTTCTCGGTCCGCTTCGGCAGGAAGGTAAGCGGCTTCACCTTCCAGGAGTCCTCTTGCATCTTGTCAGTCGTCGGGCCAATCAGGAAGAACAGACGATGGTCGACAACCATGCGGTCGAACTCCCTGCGAGCCTTTTCTTCCTTCTCCTTTTGCTCTTTCTTTTCCCTATCCGTGTCCTTACCCGTGTCCTTACCCGTATCCGTACCCGTGTCCTTATCCTTGGTCCCCAGCTTCAAAGCCTCATTGGCGCGTTCCAAACGAACCTCCAGGTCGAGCAACAGCGCGGCCATCTCACTGCGGAAGAACCATTCCAGCATCTCCTGGTCGGTCTGGGTGAGTCGCGAAGTCACGAACCGGTGCTGAAGTCCCGCGATTTCCGACGTAATGGCGGCCTGCAGCGAATGCTGCCATTTGACGAATATGCCATGAAGACCATTCACCCGGCCCTCTTGGCTCTCCCCACCGGGCGGAACAAGTTCCAGGGTTACCTGCGCGAATCTCCGGCTCTTCTTGCCCGGGACGACGGTCAGGTCGAGCGTCAGTTCATAGAGGGAGGCTCCCTTCTGATCGTGTGCGTCGTCCAGTTGCGTGCGTCTGATCTCCGCGTTAACGGCCCCCCGGTACGCCATCTTGTCATGCAGCAGGTCCAGCAGCCCGGCCTTGGCTTCCGTCTTCACGAACTGTGCCGGATCCGGGAGCTCAGGCAATTCGTCGCGGGCCCGGCCGAACGGAGCCACTACGACGTCTAATGTCCGGGCCTTGACGCCTTTCGACACGTCCGAATCTTTGGGCGCCACGCTATCAACGAGCTTCTGGGCTTCCTCACGCCTCACGCGTTCCAGCCGCAAGCCCTCGATCTCCTTCATCTTCCTCTGATTCTCGAGCTCGATGCTGTATAGTCTCTTCTGGGCCGGATCGATCCCCAAGCGGAGCTCGTTGTAGAACCCGACGAACTCGCGGAAATCGCGGTACCCCTGGAAGGTTGTTGTGATTTTGTCCGCCGTTTTCAGTTGCTTTCGCAGCCACTGGACCTCCGCAAACCGTTCTCTGACGAGGCGCTCCCGTGTGTGTACTTGCGGGTGTCCGACGTAGATGCGTCCTCCTCCGCGACAGCCGAGAACAGAAAACCACACCGCTGCGATCAGTACGACAAGCCCCAATCGCCCGCCAGGGCGAGCCCTGATGCATGCCGTCTCGCCCGCCGGCGCAGACCGATCGCGCCTGACGTTATGTCCAAGGGAATTCTTTGGCGTCATGTCTGTTCTCCCCAGTTTGTTCCGCCCAACACTATCAAAGGAACGCTTCCCGCCGGACAGCTACCCGGCTAAACCCTGCCGAAGGATAAGCGGCCATGCCGGTTCAACCGCCGACGCAGTCCCGACGAACCCAGCCACTGACGGTCACGATGGGTCTGCTTCCCGACCCCAGATGGGTCAGCCAAAACGAATGGCCAGACTTAAACCCTCATTGCAGTGGATTCTACCTGCCGTGGCTGCGCCAGACAATGGAATTCCAACGAAATTACAGTCCATTCCAAGCGGTCTCAGGTAAGTGTTTTACGGTATGAGCTTGGGCCCCTGGCCGTTCTTGACGGCCTCGGCGACGTCCCAGGCCTTCTTCCGGGTGGAGATGTCGGATAGTTCGGTGGGTCGCTTACGCCCTTCTTGGCGAGCACGGGGGCGGCCTGCATGGCCGGGGCCGGGGCGAGATCACCCGCACGTATGAGGTCTTTCGATTGGGGGAACTTTTCGGCCGCTTTTTGCGTTGTTGACGGGTGAGGGCAATTTTTTTTTGAGGATCCGTTGCCAAAGCAGCATCCGGGGCGTATAATCATAGTAGATAGGAGTAGTTACTATTATGAATAAGGCAGCCCCCGAAAGTTCATGCCTCCTGGTCCGCAAGACCCGGCAGCGCCGGCTCATCCTGGAAGAGTTCCAGACTCCAGGCAAGCACCGCACCGCTGATGAGGTATACGCACGTGTCCGCAAGAAGCTGCCGAACATCAGCCTGGGAACGGTGTACCGGAACCTGGATATCCTCTCCCGGGCCGGCCTTATCAGGACGCTCCACCTTGGCGGCAGGCAAAAGCAGTACGACGGCGGGACGCACAGGCACTACCACGTCCAATGCATTCGATGCGGCAGGATCAGCGACGTTTCAGCCGAACCCTTCGGCGACCTTGACGCCGCCGCCTGCACGAGCGAGTTCACCATTCTCGGCCATGAGCTGGAGTTCGAGGGGCTGTGCGACAAGTGCAAGAAGGCACCCAACGATGCAGGAGGTGCGTCATGACCTCACTGCGTGACACATTGGCAATGCGGACACGGGATGCCGTGGCAGCGGGCGCCACGGGCATCCTGCAAATATCCGGCGGCTTGACTCAGGTCAAGGACTTCTCAGGCAGCGGCGTCATACTTATTAGGTATGGCGACAAGGGAATGACCGGCAAAGCCGTATTCCGCATTCAGACAACGGGAAGGAATCAGCGATGTACAAGATAGCAGAAGTACCCAACTGCCAGCTGTGTGGTGACAGCTGCACCCTGACCAAGGAACAACACGACTGCTACGCGAAGATCCCCGAGAAGATCGATTCCGTGTGGCATCCATGCTTTGACGACCCCGATGCCAAGGCCAGGTTCTTCGGCCCGGACGCAGAAGAGATCGCCAGCCCCCAGTGGCGGCTGTTTCCGGAAGTGCCTGAGGACGCCGCCAAGACCATCCAAGGCCGCAAGCTTCTCAGCAAAGCTGATGAAGCCAGCCTTTTTCTCAGGTATAATTATGCGCGGTTCCGATTGAGCAAGCTGGCCGAAAGGCAGCACAGGCGCGCCACGAAGTCGCGGGCCTTGGCCATGCTGGAGTGGCACGACCGGACACAGAAGGTTCGGGGCGACCTGACGGCCGCAAACATGAGTCTTGTGGTGACAATGGCAAAGCGGACCCGGATACCCGGCGTCGATTTTCCGGAGTTGATTTCCGAGGGCAACATGGCGTTGCTTCGTGCAATCGAGAAGTTTGACGTATCGCGTGGCTTTAAGTTCTCGACGTACGCATGCCGTGCGATCATTCAGGGCTTCAACCACATGGCCAGCAAGATGGGTCGTTACCAAACCCGTTTCGGCGTGCCTTTCGATCCTGAATTTGAACGAAGCGACCATGACGTACACAAGCACGAGATGCAGCGGGCCGGGGCCATTGACGATCTTCAGGAGATCGTCGCGAAGAACCTGGCCGAGCTGAGCCAGACCGAGCGAACGGTGGTGATTGAACGGTTCGGACTCGCCGGACGCCCCAAGGGCAAGACCCTCGTGGAGGTGGGCAAGATCGTGGGCCTGAGCAACGAGCGCGTCCGCCAGGTGCAGAAGGAGGCCCTGGCGAAAATCCGCGAGCTGTTCAACGAACGTAATTCGGCCGCGTAGGGGCAGACGCTTCGCTTTCCGCGCGGGTGTGCGACTGTAACAGGCCGGCAGCGGTCAGACTGACAAGGGAGCAAACCATGGAACTCAAAGGCACCCAGACGGAAAAGAACCTCATTGCCGCGTTCGCAGGCGAATCCCAGGCACGGAACCGCTATACTTACTTTGCAAGCAAGGCCCGCAAGGATGGCTTCGTGCAGATCGCCGACATCTTCTCGGAAACCGCCGACCAGGAACGCGAACACGCCAAGCGGTTGTTCAAGTTCATGACCGGCGGCGAGGCGGAAGTGGCGGCCGCCTTCCCATTCGGCGTGATCGGCGAGACAACCGACAACCTCAAGGCCGGGGCAGCCGGGGAAAACTACGAGTGGACGACCATGTACCCCGGCTTCGCCGAGACCGCCCGCGAGGAAGGCTTCGATGAGATTGCAGCGGCCATGGAGGCCATCGCCGTCGCAGAGAAGCAGCACGAGAAGCGATACCTCGACCTGGCCGGGAATATCGACCAGGCCAAGGTCTTCAAGAAGGACGCCAGCGTGGTATGGCGCTGCCGCAACTGCGGATACCTGCACGAAGGGCCTGAGGCCCCGGAGCTCTGCGCGGCCTGCGCGCATAGCCAGGCGCACTTTGAGGTGCTGGGCGAGAACTGGTAGCCGCACGCCCCAAGGGTCGGACCATGATGCTGCTGGATGCTGAAATAATGGAAAGTCTGTACCGCGATCTGAACCGTCGCGAGTACGTCCACCCCGACCCCCTGGAGTTCCTCTACGAGTACGACGACCAGGCCGACCGCCAGGTCGTGGCGCTCATCGCGAGCTCGCTTGCCTACGGGCGGGTGAAGCAGATCCTCCGCAGCGTCTCTGCCGTGCTGGCTGAGCTTGGCCCGCATCCGGCGTCGCGCCTGGCCGAGATGAGACCCTCGCAGCTCCGGCGGGCGATGGCCGGTTTCAAGCACCGCTTCAGCACAGGCGAGCACGTGGCGGCCATGCTGATCGGCGCGAAGCGCGTGATGCGGCAGTTCGGTTCGCTCGAAGCGTGCTTCAGCCGCGGCACTTGCCCCACTGACGAGACGGTGCTGCCGGCGCTGCAGCAGTTCGCCGGCCGCATTGCCGAGGCCGCCCCCGGCGAGTGCGGCCACCTCCTGCCGGATCCAGCCTGCGGCAGTGCCTGCAAGCGCCTGAACCTCATGCTGCGATGGCTGGTTCGCCGCGACGACGTGGACCCCGGCGGATGGACGTGCGTCGGGCCCGAGAAGCTGATCGTTCCGCTGGATACGCACATGCACAAGATATCACTGGCGCTCGGCATGACGGGTCGCAGGTCGGCCGACATGCGAACGGCCCTGGAGGTGACGGCGGCCTTCAGGGAAATCTCCCCCGGCGACCCCGTGCGGTACGATTTTGCACTGACGCGCCTGGGCATTCGCGACGACCGGGATCTGCCCGCGTTTCTCGCCCGCCACACAAGTGGCGTTACGGAAAGAGCTTATGCCTGAATGGCTAACCAACATCCCGTCGGACTTCTGGAACGTCCTGGGCCAGATGGCACCGTATCTGCTATTCGGCTTTCTGGTGGCGGGCGTGCTGTCCGTGCTGATCCGCCCGGAGTTCGTCGAGCGCCACCTGGGCGGGCGAGGCATCTGGCCGGTGCTCAAGGCGTCGGCCTTCGGCGTGCCCCTGCCGCTCTGCTCGTGCGGGGTCATTCCCGTGGCCGCCTCGATCCGAAGGCACGGCGCGAGCAAAGGCGCCACGACCGCCTTTCTTATCTCCACTCCGCAGACGGGCGTGGACAGCATCATGGTGACCTTCAGTCTGCTTGGGCCGGTATTCGCGATCTATCGTCCTATCGCGGCGCTTGTCAGCGGGCTGCTGGGCGGCGCGGTCGTCTCGGCCACCGAAGGGACCGTGGACGCCCCCCGCCCGGACGAGAAATGCCAAGACGCCTGCTGCGCGCCCGGGGCCAAACGCAGCAGGACGCTGCTGGCGATTACTTATGCTTTCATCACGCTGCCGCGGGACATAGGGCGGGCCCTGCTTGTGGGCCTGGTCCTGGCTGCGTTGATCTCCGCAATTGTGCCCGAAGGCTACTTCTCAAGCATCGTGGCCCCGGGGTGGCGTCAGATTCTTGTGCTGATGGCTGTCGGCGTTCCCATCTACATCTGCGCGACGGCTTCCATCCCGATCGCGGCCAGACTGATCTTCGCCGGGGTTTCACCGGGGGCAGCCTTCGCGCTGCTGATGACCGGGCCGGCTACAAACGCCGCCACCGTCGCCACCATATGGAAAGTCATGGGCAGGCGGACGTGCCTGATCTACCTAGCCACCATGATGATCGCCGCATTCGCCGGAGGCCTGCTCCTGGACCAAATCGTCACCGCACAGGACGTGCAAGCAGCAATGCATCCTCACGACTGGTTGCACCCCCGCGTGAAGGACGTCTTTGCCGTTGTGCTGCTGGGCGTGCTGGCAGTAGGTGCTTTCTATCGCCCCGCCGCTGAACACCACGAAGAAGCTCCGGACGCGGGCCCGTCGCTCGAGCTCACAATCACGGGCATGACGTGCAGCCACTGCGTCTCCAGCGTCAAGCGGGCCCTGTTGGAGTCCCCGGGCGTCGAGGCCGTCGAGGTCGATCTTGCCAGCGGCCGGGCGCAAATCTCCGGCAGCAAGCTTGACGCGGCTTTGCTGTGCAAGGTAGTTGGAGAACTTGGATATAGTGCGGAAACAGGAACTGATGTATCTTCAGCCGAGGTATGAACCGCTCGGCGGGAAGCGAGGTGGATAATGGGAATGTGGATACGAGCATTGATCGGCGCCGGGGCAGTCCTGGTTGTGGCGATATCGACAACCGGCTGCCGCTCGCAAACGCATGCAGCCCCGGACCGGTCCACCCACGTGACGACGGCCCAGCAGTTCGACGCTGACGTGCTGAAGGCGGACAAGCCGGTGTTGGTGGACTTCTACGCGACCTGGTGCGGCCCCTGCAAGCAGCTGGCCCCGATAATCAACAACCTGGCCGGCGAATACGAAGGCCGCGTGATCTTCGTGAAGGTGGACGAGGCCAAGTCGCGGGATCTGATCTCACAATACGGCATCACGGGCTACCCAACGGTGGTGATATTCAGTGGCGGCAAGCCCATCAACAGGCTTATCGGGCTTCGCGGCGCCGCCAAGTACCGCTCCGCGCTGGATGCGGCAATAGCCGGCGCGAAATGAAAGGGGCAACGATGACAGAGAAACTACAGGTGTACAAATGCGATGTGTGCGGTAACATTGTCGAGATGGTGGAAAGCGGCATCGGCGAGATGATTTGCTGCAACCAGCCGATGACGCTTCAGCGGGAACAGACTGAAGACGCCGCCACCGAAAAGCACGTGCCGTACATCGAGAAGGTCGAAGGCGGCTACAAGGTCCGCGTGGGGCAGAACGCAGCTCATCCAATGGAAAGCAAGCACTACATTCAGTGGATTGAGCTGCTCGCCGGCGGGATGGCCTATCGCCGATTCCTCAACCCCGGCGACGCGCCCGAGGCTTGCTTCTGTGTCTGCGACCTGGACGGCTGCCAGGACAAGGACGTCTCCGCTCGAGAGTACTGCAACATCCACGGACTATGGAAAGGATAGGCCCCCCACCGCAACTTCCACGCAATACAAGAGCCGCAATACGAATGAAAGGGCACGAACATGCCTCGCATAGATCCTCTAACCATAGACAGCGCCCCGGAAGCCTCCAGGCCCGTCCTGGAGCAGATCAACACCAACTTCGGGCATGTGGCGAACATCTTCGCGTCGCTGGCACACTCCCCTGCCGCTCTGAAGGCCCTTACGGGTATCTTCGCCGCCCTCGATGAAGGGGCCTTGGCCGGCAAGGCGCACGAGGCCATCGCGCTGCTGATCGGCCAGTTCCACGGCTGCAAGTATTGCACGGCCGCCCACAGCGCCCTGGCCAAGATGGCCGGGGCAACGCCCGAAGACGCCATCGGCTTCCGCAAGGGCCAGTCGGACGATCCGAAGATCCAGGCCCTGCTGACGCTTGCCGAGGCGATGGTGAAAAACCGCGGTAAGCTCGACGACGCGGAAGTCCAGGCAGCCAGGGACGCGGGGCTTTCGGACGCGGAAATGCTGGAGACGGTAGCCATCGTCGCATGCAACACGTATACGAATTATATCAACGCGCTTGTGCAGACGGAGGTGGATTTCCCCGCTGCGCCGGACATAGACTGACTGTATAGGCTAACGCGCCCGGCGCGCCGTTCGCGGTCGACCGGGAGATGGAAACAAGAACATTCGCACAGCCTGCGGCTGAAGGAGATACGCGATGATTAGCTTTAACGCAGACGAGGTTTTCGAAATTGCCGTGCAGATCGAGCGAAACGGCGCCAGCTTCTATCGCAAGGCGGCCGAGTCCGTCGACGGCGGCAACCGCGACCTGCTCCTGGGACTCGCAATGATGGAAGACGACCACAAGGAAACCTTTATGGCCATGCGCACAGGGTTGACCGATGCCGACAAACGCTCCATTACCCCCGACCCGGGCAACCAGGCCCTCCTGTACCTGCAGGCTATGGCCTACGGCAACGTCTTCAGCGCCGACCCGTCCGAGGCCCTGACCGGCGACGAGACGATGGAAGAGATCCTCAATACGGCTATCGGCCTGGAGAAAGATTCCATCGTTTACTACGAGGGCATGAAGGCGGTGGTGCCCGCGACGGCCGGCAAGGAACAGGTTGAGGGGATCATCAAGCAGGAGCTGGGGCACATTGTCGAACTTACAAAGCAGATTGAGGCGTTGAAGGCGTAGGTAAGCCTCCTGCTGGAGTAATGAAAATGGGCGAGGCGCTCAAAGCCGTAAAGGTAACCGACGACGTCTACTGGGTCGGAGCGATCGACTGGGACGTGCGCGATTTCCACGGCTATCTGACAAGCCGCGGCTCGACCTACAACGCGTTTCTGATCCTGGCCGACAAGGTCACCCTCATAGACACCGTCAAAGCGCCATTCTTCGACGAGATGATGTCGCGCATTGCATCCGTGGTCGACCCGTCCAGCATCGACTACATCGTCTCCAACCACTCGGAGATGGACCACTCGGGGTGCCTGCCGCGGGCGATCGCCGCCACCAGCCCCGAAGAAGTCTTCGCCTCCACGATAGGCCAGAAGACTCTCGCCGCCCACTTCCACGCCGGCCACCAGATCGCCGCAGTCGGCGACGCGGAAACCCTCGACCTCGGCAATATGAAGCTGTCCTTCTTCGAGACCCGCATGTGCCACTGGCCTGACAGCATGGTTACCTATCTGCACGACCGCGAGCTGCTGTTCAGCCAGGACGCCTTCGGCATGCACCTGGCCGGCTGCGAACGCTTCGCCGATGAAGTGGACCGCGACGTCCTGGACCGCGAGGCCGCCAAGTACTACGCCAACATCCTGATGCCGCTGTCTAAGTTCATCTGCAAGGCACTGGACAAGATATCCGGCCTCGGCGTGCCGCTAAGCATAGTCGCGCCCGATCACGGGCCGATCTGGCGGACAAAGGAAGATATCGAGCGGATCGTCGGCTGCTACGCCCACTGGGCCGCCCCGAAACCCACCAACAAGGCCGTGGTGGTCTATGACACGATGTGGCAGAGCACGGCAAGCATGGCCCGCGCGATCGGCGAAGGCCTGGCCGCGGGCGGCGCGAAGGTCAAGCTGATGTCGATGGGCGCCTGCCACCGCAGCGACGTGGCCACCGAGCTGCTCGATGCCGGCGCGCTCGTGGTGGGCTCGCCCACGATCAACAATTGCATTTTCCCGTCCGTCGCCGACGTAATGGTTTACATCAAGGGGCTCAAGCCGCAGAATCTCCTAGCAGCGGCCTTCGGCTCGTATGGCTGGAGCGGCGAGGCGCCGAAGCATCTGGCCGAGATGCTCACCGCAATGGACCTGGCAGTAGTCGGCGAGGCGCTGCGGATAAGATACGTCCCGGATGATGCGGGACTGCTTGCCTGCCGCGGCCTCGGCGAGGACCTCGCCGCCAGGCTCGGGGGAAGCTGCAATGACCGACAGTGATCACGACCTCGAAGCGCTGTTCACCCTCAGCTACGGGCTTTACATTGTCACCTCGCACAAGGACGGCCGCCTCAACGGGCAGATCTCCAACACTGTCATGCAGGTGACCGATACGCCCCCACGACTGGCCGCCGCCATCAATAAGGACTCGCTCACGCACGAGTTCGTCGGCGACAGCGGCGTGTTCGCGGTAACCGTGCTGGCCGAATCGACCCCGAAGAAGCTGATCGGCCTGTTCGGTTTCCGGTCCGGCCGCGACACCGACAAGTTCTCGCAGGTCGCCCACGAGATAGGTCCGAACGGCTGTCCCGTTGTGCTCGACCACTCACTTGCCTGCATAGACGTGCGCGTCGAAACATCCCTGGACTGCGGCACGCACACGGTCTTCGTGGGCGAGATCATCAGCTCACGAATTATCGGCACGGGCACGCCCATGACCTACGCATACTACAGGGAGGTCCTCGGCGGCAAGACACCCCCCACCGCCCCCACCTACACCGCCGCCCGTGCCAGAACATCGCGACAACAGACCAAGGAGACCCCCAACATGAACAGGTACGTTTGCGACCAGTGCGGCTACGTTTACGATCCGGCCGTAGGCGACCCGGACGGCGGCATCGAGCCGGGCACGGCCTTCGCTGACCTGCCCGACGATTGGGTCTGCCCCGAGTGCGGTGCCCCCAAGGAAGACTTCTCACCCCAAGAGTAGCGCTTCGACACGGCGGCAGATAAATAGCCGCAGACTTGTCCCCAGGGGAGACGCGGAGACCGCAGAGAAAAGACTTTGCTATTTTAATGGCAGGAACGTTCAGATGCTGCCGCGAGACAGATTCCAGGACGTACAGGTGACGGGCGTCGGCCAGCCCAACGAAGATTATCCAGAGCTTGAAATCTCTGCGTCCTCTGCGGCTCTGCGGCCATATACTGACCGCTGAGGCGTGAAGCTTGGGATATCGCAGATGCTCGACCCAAACACAACCGAACAGGAGCTGGATCTGGCCCTGGCGGCTGACCTTCAGGCGGCGCTGCTGCCGAAGACCTGCCCCACCGACTGCCCTCACCACGTCGCCGCCGCCCGAAACCGCATGTGCGCGGGCGTGGGCGGCGACTTCTACGATTTCATCCGCATCCACGACGACCAGATAGCCCTGGTCATCGGCGACGTTGTGGGACACGGCGTGCGGGCATCGCTGATCATGGCCCAGATCATGGGGTTCCTGCGGTCCCGGCCGGACAACCTGAGCCGGCCGCAGCAGATCGTCGCCACCCTCAACAAGATGCTGATCGATATGGGTAACTCTGTTGGTTCGGTCCTGCCCTGCTCGCTGCTTTACGGCGTGATTGACGCACCGACGGGCGTGGGGTTCTTCGTCAACGCGGGTCACCCGCGCCCGTTTATCACCGACAGCACCAACAGCAAGCCCCTTCACCTCGGGGATCCCAACATACTGCTGGGCGTCCACGAGTTCGCCCCCGTCGAGGCCTGCCACACCTTCCGGGCCGGCGAGCGCCTGGTGATGTTCACCGACGGGATCACAGATGCCACCAACGCCGCCGACGAACGGTTCGGAGCTGAGCGGCTGCACGAGATTACACACGAATGTCTCTCCGCCGACGCCGAAGCCTGCGCCGAAGAGGTCTTCCGCGCCGTCGAAGCGTTCCGCGGCGACGCCAAGCAGACCGACGACGAAACCATCGTCGTCATAGACCGCGTTTAGCTGACCCGGCCGCTGGTAGACTGGCCGCTGACAGGTGAGCATTGAATGATTGAATGGTTCTATAGCCTTAACCCCGTAACACAGGCGCTGATCGCGACGCTCGGCACGTGGTTCGTCACCGCGATCGGCGCGGGCCTCGTGTTCTTCACGAAGAACGTTTCGCGGAAATACCTCGATGCCTCTCTGGGCATGGCCGCCGGGGTGATGATCGCCGCAAGCTTCTGGAGCCTGCTTGCCCCGTCGATCGAGATGGCCGCAGTCACCTGCGGCGAGAAGATGAAATGGCTCCCGCCGCTGGTGGGCTTTGTGCTCGGCGCGGTCGTGCTGCGAATAATCGACAAGATCCTGCCCCACCTGCACCCGGACCTGGCCGTCGCAGAAGGGCCCAAAACCTCATGGCAGCGAAGCACGCTGCTGGTGCTGGCCATCACTATCCACAACATTCCCGAGGGCCTGGCCGTGGGCGTGGCCTTCGGCGCAGCGGCCCACCTGTCCGGCGCCGCCCGCGCCAGCCAGATCGGAGCGGCCATCGCCCTGGCGATCGGAATCGGCCTGCAGAACTTCCCGGAGGGGACGGCCGTTTCGCTGCCGCTGCGCCGGGAAGGTATGAGCCGCCTTAAGAGCTTCTGGTACGGTCAGCTTTCAGCCGTCGTCGAGCCCGTCGCCGGCGTGCTGGGCGTGCTGCTGGTTATGTCGATGACGGCGATACTCCCCTACGCTCTTGCCTTTGCGGCCGGGGCGATGATCTTTGTCGTAGCAGAGGAGCTCATCCCCGAGTCGCAGCGAGAAGGCAACGTGGACCTCGCGACCATGGGCGTGATTGTCGGCTTTGCGATAATGATGACGCTGGACGTAGCCTTGGGGTAGGTGTTGCGATTCCGGAAGGATTGGCAGAATGAGAAACATGATATTCGTTCCCGCAGCTCTTGCCGCCATGTGCCTGGTGAGCCTGAGCATGTTTTCCGCTTCGGCTGTTGAGGTCAGTGCCAACAAGGAAGGCAAGAAGCAGCCGGACCCGGATGCGGGGTACAAGCGCATCTTCAAGCGGCTGGACGCCGACAGTGACGGAGCGGTCACCGAGAAGGAATACGTTGAGCGATCGCGATGGCAGGACAAAAACAAGGCCCGAGCGATCTGGGGGGCATCGGACGCCAACGGCGACGGCAAGGTAACCGAAGCTGAGTATTGCCGGAACCGACGAGTGACGGACAAGGCCAAGGAGGTTTTCGCGTGGCTCGACGCCAACCGCGACGGAAAGGTTACCGAAGCCGAGGCCATCGACAGGGCCAAGCGAATCTTCGCCGAGATGGATCGCGACGGTGACGGCCAGGCCACCATCCCCGAGGCCCTCGGCGCCCGGTGGCAGTGGCAGGTTCAGATCCAGTGGGGCAAGAAGCGCCTCCTGCCCGTCCGAAAAGAGAATCCGGCCGCACGCCCCCAGCCTGGAAAATAGGGGACGGAGCACCAAGCGAAGAAATAGCGTTAGGCTCATCTAAGCTCGTGCAATTCGTGCAATTCGTGGATTAGAATCGCGGTGGATCTCAGACGGCTTGGCCTGGCGGCCACAAGATGATGGAGCAAACCAAACATGCGTGACCCAGCGAGCGATCCGGCAGCAGCCGCCGATTCGCCGCACCCGGATGCAGGTGCGGGGCCCACGGGAACGATCTTCGATATCAAGCGGTTCGCGATCCACGACGGGCCCGGCATCCGAACCACCGTGTTCATGAAGGGCTGCCCCCTGCGATGCCGCTGGTGCCAGAACCCCGAAAGCTACCAGACCAAGCCCCAACTCTCGTTCCGCCGGAGCCGGTGCATCGGCTGCGAATTATGCGTCTCCGCCTGCGAGCACGCGGCCATCAGCATCATCGACGGCCAACCGACAACCGACCCGGTCAAGTGCAGGGTCTGCGGGCGATGCGTCCAGATGTGCCCCACCGGCGCGCGTGAGGTGGTCGGCCGCCAGGCGACCGTCGGCGAGATCGTCGCCGAGGTCGAGCGCGATCGCGTGTTCTACGAGGAATCGGGCGGCGGGGTGACGTTCTCGGGCGGCGAGCCGCTGATGCAGCCGGAGTTCCTGAAGGCGCTGCTGGGCGAGTGCAAATCGCGCGGCCTCGAGACGGCCCTGGACACCACGTGCCATGCGGCCTGGGAGGCAATCGATCCGATCCGCCCGCTGGTGGACCTGTTCCTGTGCGACGTGAAGCACATGGACAATGATGCTCACGAGGGCATGACGGGCGTCGGCAACGGCCTGATCCTTGAGAACATTCGCCGCTTGGCCGACCTCGACGAGCGGATCATCATCCGCCTGCCCCTCATTCCGGGCTTCAACGACGACGAGGCAAACATCGCAGCCACCGGCACTTATGTTGCCTCGCTGAAACAGGCCACACATGTCGATATTTTGCCCTATAATGAGTTGGGCCTGGCAAAGGCATCGCGGCTGGGCGACGGCACGGAGCCGCTGCGCCTTGAGCGGGCGGCGCCCCAGCGAATGCAGCAAATTGCCGAGGCCCTGGCGGGGTTCGGCCTGAAGGTGACGATAGGCGGCTAGAGCATGAACGCGAGAGTCGAGAAGCTGCGAAAGCAAAGCGTGGGGACCAAGCCGTATCTGTCCTCCGAGCGGGCGGAGCTGATGACGGCCTTCTACAAGGGCGGCGGTATGGAGAAGGCCTCCTCCGTGGCGGTGGGCAGGGCCCGGGCGTTTGAGCACCTCATGGCGAACCGCACGATCTGCATCAACGAGGGCGAGCTGATCGTTGGCGAGCGCGGCCCGGCCCCGAAGGCCACGCCCACGTATCCGGAACTGTGCTGCCACAGCCTGGACGACCTGCGCATCATCAGCACGCGCGACCGCACGCGTTTTGCCGTGTCCGACGAGGTGCGGCGCGTCTACGAGACCCAGATCATTCCCTACTGGTCCGGCAGGACAATCCGCGAGCGCGTGTTCGCGTTGATGACCGACCAATGGCGGCGTGCCTTCGACGCGGGCGTCTTCACCGAGTTCATGGAGCAGCGCGCCCCCGGCCACGCCATCCTCGACGACAAGATCTACCGCCACGGATTCCTGGACTTCAAGGAGCGCATCCGTGCCGTCCGCGAAAAGCTCGACCCCACCGGCGACCCCCAGCACCACCAAAAGAGCGAGCAGCTCGACGCGATGGAGATCTGCGTGGACGCGCTGATCCTCTTCGCCGAGCGATACGCCGCCAAGGCCGACGAGCTGGCCGAAGCCGAAACCGACGCCGCCCGCACCGCGGAGCTGCGCGAAATCGCCGAGGTCTGCCGCCGGGTTCCCGCCCGCGCCCCGACGACCTTCCGCGAGGCCCTTCAGTGCTACTGGTTCGTTCACCTCGGGGTGATCTCGGAGCTGAACACGTGGGACTCGTTCGACCCGGGCCGCCTCGACCAGCATCTGTATCCGTTCTACCGCCGCGAGATCGAGGCCGGCACGCTCACCAACGACCAGGCCAAGGAGATGCTCCAGTGCTTCTGGGTGAAGTTCAACAACCAGCCCGCCCCGCCTAAAGTCGGCGTCACGGAGGAGCAGAGCGGCACGTACACTGACTTCGCACTCATCAACGTCGGCGGGCTCAACGGCGACGAGGCGGACGCCGTCAACGAGGTGTCCCACCTCATCCTTGAAGTGGTCGAGGAGATGCAGCTCGTTCAGCCCAGCGCCTGTATCCAGATCAGCGAGAAGAACCCCGACCGCTTCCTCAAGCGCGCCTGCGAGGTCATCCGCACGGGCCTGGGCCAGCCGTCGGTTTTCAACACCGATGTCATCATCAAGGAGATGCTGCACGCGGGCAAGAGCATGGCCGACGCCCTCGCCGGCGGCCCCAGCGGCTGCGTCACCATCAGCGCGTTCGGCAAGGAGAGCTGCACGCTCACCGGCTACCTCAACTGGCCGAAGATCCTGGCCCTGGCGCTGAACGATGGTGTGGATGCCGCCACGAGGGAGCGCCTCGGGCCGCGAACCGGCGACCCGCGAACGTTCACGTCGTTCCCGCAGGTAATAGCCGCCTACGCCGCCCAGCTTCGATACTTCGTAGACCTGAAGATCGCCGGCAACAACGCCATCGAGCGGCTGTTCGCCAGGGACATGCCCGCGCCGTACATGTCCGTTGTGATGGACGACTGCATCGAGCGAGCAACGGACTACCATAACGGCGGCGCGCGGTACAACACCACGTACATCCAGGGCGTGGGGCTGGGCACGGTGACCGATTCACTGTCCGCGATCAAGTATCACGTGTTCGACAAGGGCGTGGTGTCGATGGCGAACCTGCTTGGCGCCATGAGCGCAAACTTCGACGGCCACGAGCCCCTCCGCCGGCGCCTCGTCACCAAGACGCCCGCATACGGCAACGATGACGACGCCGCCGACGACATCGCCGAGCAGGTCTTCGAGCTCTACTGCGATTGCCTCGACGGCCGCCCCAACACCAAGGGCGGCTACTACCGCGTGAATCTCCTGCCCACAACCGTGCACGTGTACTTCGGCTCGGTCACAGGCGCGCTGCCCAACGGGCGAAAGGCCGGCGCGCCTCTTTCGGAGGGCATCTCGCCCTCGCAGGGCGCGGACGTCCGCGGCCCCACTGCCGTGCTGAAGTCGGCCGCCAGAATCGACCACGCCCGCACCGGCGGCACGCTGCTGAACATGAAGTTCGCCCCCCAGATGCTGGCCGGTGACGGCCTCGACCGCCTTGGGAGCCTCATCCGGGGCTACTTCCGGATGAACGGGCACCACGTGCAGTTCAACGTTGTTGACCCGGCCACTCTGCGGGCGGCCCAGGACGCACCCGAAGAGCACAGGAACCTGATCGTCCGGGTAGCGGGCTACAGCGACTATTTCGTGGACGTCGGGCGCGGCCTGCAGGACGAGATAATCTCGCGGACCGAACAACACTCGGTTTGAACGCAGGCGGGGCGGGCCAGAAAGGACCACGCCATTGGCAGACTCGCTTTTTCAGACCGACTTCCCACCGGATGAGTTCGCGGCTCGCCGCGGGCGGATTTTCCAGGCCATCGGCAAGGACGCGCACGCTCTGATCCAGGGCGCGCCGCCGCTGGGGGCTTTCGAGATGCTCCGCCAGTCGAACCAGTTCTATTACTGTTGCGGCATCGAGGAGCCCGAGGCGTATCTCCTGCTGGATGGAACCACCCGCCAAACCACGCTGTACCTGCCGCACCGCCCCGAGAAGGCCGAGCAAGGCCAGGCCCTTACCGCCGAGGATGCCGATCTGGTCAAACGTCTTGCTGGCGTCGACGCCGTATGCGGGCCGGAGGCTATGGGGGAGCATCTTTCTGCCGCGGCAGCCGTCTTCACCCCGCACCATCCCGCCGAGGGCTGGAAGGGAACTCGATGGGCGGTGATGGGCGCCGACAAGATCGCCACCGACGATCCATGGGACGCGATCCAACCGCGCCAGCAGCGCCTCATCGATCATCTGAAGACCCGACACCCCCAGATGGAGGTCCACGACCTCTCGCCGATCCTCGATCAGCTGCGTTCGATCAAGAGCCCCCGGGAGATCGATCTGCTCCGCCGGGCCGGATCCCTTGCCGCACAGGCCGTCACCGAAGCGATGCGATCCACCCGCCCGGGCGTCTTCGAGTATCAGCTTGGGGCCCTGGCCGACTACCTCTACGGCCTTCACGGCGCACGCGGCTACGGATACAGGCACATCATCGCCAGCGGAGCAAATGCCTGGCACGGGCACTATTTCCGCAACGACTGCCAGATGACCGACGGCGACATATTACTGATGGACACGGCCCCCGACTACCACTACTACACCTCCGACATCGGCCGAATGTGGCCGGTCAACGGCACCTACGCCCCGTGGCAGCGCGAGCTTTACGGGTTCATCGTGGAGTATCACAAGGTGCTCTTGGCACGCATTCGCCCCGGCGCGACCGCCGATGAGATCCACGACGAGGCCGCCGCCGAGATGGCCAAGGTTGTCGAGCGGACCCAGTTCTCCAAGGACATCTACACGGCCGCCGCCCACGCCGCACTGGAGTTCCGCGGCCATCTTTCACACGCGGTGGGCATGGCCGTCCACGACAGCGGCGGTTACCGCGCCAAGCCGCTCTCGCCGGGCGTGGTCTTCAGCGTGGACCCGCAGATGCGTGTGCCCGAGGAGAAGCTCTACATTCGCGTTGAGGACACCGTGGTGGTGACCGAGGACGGAATCGAGAACCTCACCCAGGACGCGCCCCTCGAGCTGGACGACATCGAGGCGCTCATGAAGGACGGCCACCGCCCCCTGCCGCTGCTTCCACAAGGCTGACGCGCCTGACGAGCTGCCAAGATCCACGACATTCTTCCAAGTCACAAGATTTCAGCAAATTAAAGAGGCCCAGCGAATATTCCGACACAGTTTCAGGTGAGCGGGCCTGGCTTCCGGGCCTCAACCTTTCAACCCGGGTCGAACGGTGAGCAAAAGGAGGCAATAAAATGGCTTCTGGTCCAACTCGCGTTCTGATCGTAGCTGAGGATATCTCTCTGGCCAACCTTCCCGCCCCCCTCGTCGGCCATCTCAGACTCGACTGCACCAACACCACCACGTGCCGGCACGCAAAGAAAGCGATGCAAGCGGACTGCTTCGACGTTCTGGTTGTGGACGTCTCCGGGCCGGACACCGGACGCATGGACCTGCTCGAGCACACCAGGAGAACATCACCAGAATGCAGGATAATCCTCGTCAGCGGCGACCTCATCCATCGAGAGATCGCCAAGGCCTTTGCCCTGGGGGCGACCGGCTACCTCCAGAAGCCCTTCAACGTGAGTGATTTCCTCGCAACGATATCCACCGTGACGGCGGCAGACTCAGCCCAGAAGCACCCCCTGCTCACGCCCATGTCCGGCCTGGAAATCAGCCAGCGCAAGCAGGCGTCCCTTGAGGGCATCCAGGCGTTGGTGTCGGCCGTGGAGGCGAAGGACCCGTACACCCAGCAGCACAGCCGGCAGGTGACGCATTACGCCACGCATCTTGCCCGCCACCTGGGCTGCCCGGACGAGATCGTCGAGTCGGTATACATAGCCGCGATGGTGCACGACGTGGGCAAGATCGGCATACCGGATCACATTCTCACAAAAACGGGCGACCTGACGGAAGAGGAGTCCGAAAACGTCCGCCGCCATCCCGCCCTTGGGGCGGAGATCATCAGGCACCTGTCCATCTTCAACACAGAGGCCGATATCATCCGCCACCATCACGAGAACTGGGACGGCAGCGGCTACCTCAACGAGATCGCCGGAGACGAAATCCCGCTGGCATCACGGATCATCCGAATCGCCGACGCCATGGACGCGATGCTCATGGCCAGAAGCTACAAGGGCGCGTACGCCGTGGAGACCATGCTCGATGAGCTCACCCGCTGCGCCGGAAAGAGCTTCGACCCCAAGCTCGCTACAATCGCAGCCGAGTGGTCTCGCACGCACATGCAGGAACTAGTCGTGGGACGCCCGGCTCCCAAGTCCGCCAGGTCCCGATCGGCTTGACGTCCGAAAGACGCCCCGCGTGCCGGCACGTCGCCCTCATGTCCGGATGAAGTCTTCGCGGCAGACAGACCTTTCGTGGGTTCAGCAGCCCTGCTGTTTCCGCGCTTGCATTACCCGCCGGCGATGAATATGATGTCTATACAGGCCGCATGCCTGCGAGCACTGCCCGGCTCTCGCCGGCGATGCTTTCACCGGCGGCCTCACCGCATGGAGGTCATGCTGACATAAAACGGTAGTCCAACCCGAAACGGGCCTCCGACCCGCCAAACCTGTGGCCGGCGCCCGCGCAAGGCGGATGGCCGCCTGCCGGAGCGCTGCGAGCTATGGTTGCCGGGCGATAGGGTCTGGATGGAAACGTCCCGGCCTCCCGTGCTTGGAAAGGAGACGCCCCTTGATCGCAGCAAATGAAGCCCTTGACATCATTCTTGCCAATGTTCGCCCCCTGAAAGCGGGCAGCATACCCCTGACCGAAGCGATCGGCTCCTGCCTTGCCGCTGACATACTCGCCGAGCGCCACCTGCCCCCTACCGACCGCTCCGCGATGGACGGCTACGCGGTGCGTGCCGCCGACCTGGCCAAGTGCCCACGCGAGCTTCGCCTGGTCGGCGAGGTCCCAGCCGGCAGCGCAAAACGCCCGAAGGTCACCGCTGGCACGTGCGCCACGATTCTGACCGGCGGAAGTGTCCCGCCAGGGGCCGACGCCGTGGTCAAGCTCGAGGAAACCGATGAGAGGGACGGTTTCGTAAACTTTCTCGTGACGACCAGGGCCGGCGCCAACATCCGCGTGAGGGGCGAGGAGGTCAGGAAAGGCCAGGTCGTCTTGCGCAAGGGGACGGTCCTGGATGCCGCCAAGATCGGGCTGTGCGCCTCGGTTGGAAAGGCGGCCATTACAGCACACCCCCGCCCCACCGTCGCCGTATTATGCACGGGCCGGGAGCTGCGAGGACCGCGTGCGAAGGTCCAACCCCACCACCTGCGCGATTCCAACGGCCCGTCGCTGCGGGCGGCGCTGACCAGCGCGGGGATCAGGCGGATCGCCTGCGGGATCGTCCCGGACGATCCGAACATACTCACCGCAAAGCTAACCGCGGCCGCTGGCGCGCACAACGTGGTTATCCTCACCGGCGGCGTCTCGGTTGGAAAGTACGACTTCGTCCCCGAGGCGATCAGAAGAGTCAGGGCGAGGGTCCTGTTTCACGGGGTTGCGATGAAGCCCGGCAGACCCCAGCTTTACGCCAGGCTGAGCGGCAATCGCCACATTTTCGGCCTGCCCGGAAATCCCATGAGCGTCCTGACCGGCTTTCACGAGCTCGTGCTGCCGGCAATCCGTCGGATGTCGGGATTCGACGTGGAATCCTGCCATCCCGTGCTCGAGCTGCCCCTGGCCAGATCGGTTCGCGGCAAGACCAGCCGCGCGGAGTTCATCCCCGCCAAGCTCGTTTCGGGCAAGAACGGCCTGCGCGTAAGCCCCATCGAAACACACGGGTCGGCCGACCTTGTCGCCGGCGCACAGGCCGATGGCGTCTTCGTGGTGCCGCGGCACGTCGGAAAGATCGCCGCCGGCCGCCTCGTCCAGTTCAGGCCATGGAGGCCAATCGCGTGATCGACTCGCCGAAGAAACTGCCCATCTCCCTGCGAATCTCCGTTACGGAGCGCTGCCAACTGCGCTGCCTGTACTGCATGCCGCCGGAAGGTGTGCCCAAGCGCAGCCACAAGGACATACTGACCTTCGAGGAGATTATCGGTTTTGTCCGCGTGCTGAAGTCCGCTTACGGCCTGTCAAAGGTTCACGTCACCGGCGGTGAGCCGTCCGTCCGGGCGAATATCGTCGACCTCATCAAAATGCTCTCGCACGAAGACATCTCCGACATCGCCCTGACAACGAACGGGCACTTCTTGCGAGAAACGGCCCTGCCGCTGAAGGAGGCCGGCCTCAAACGCGTAAACATCAGCCTCGACAGCCTGATCCCCAAGACCTACGCCCGCCTGACGCGCGGCGGTGACCTTCAACAGAGCCTCGACGGCCTGGAAGCCGCCATCCGCAGCGGCCTCAGCCCCATCAAGCTCAACACCATTGTCATAAGGGGCATCAATGTCGACGAGGTGGTGAGCATTGCCCGCTTCGCCCTGGATCGCGGATGTGAGGTCCGCTTCCTGGAGCTCATGCCCATCGGCCCGGCCGCCGACCATTTCGACGAGTGGTTCGTCTCCTCCCCGCAGGTTCGCCAGAAGCTCTCAGAGGCGTTTGACCTTAGCCCCGAGCCCGCCCGGCCGGGTCATTCCAGCCGGAGGTTCGTCGCGAAGGACACCCAAGGCCGCCGCGGGATTATCGGTTTCATATCCTCAATCTCCGAGCCGTTTTGTGATGGCTGCCGGCGCCTGCGGTTGACGGCTTCCGGCCAACTGGTCGGCTGCCTGGGCATGGGAAACGGAGTGGATATCCGCTCGCTCCTGCGTGCGACCCCGCCCGCGCCCCCCAGCCGCATCGAGGAGGGCGTCCGCGAAGCTCTCAGCCTGAAACGAAACGGCCAGGCCTTCGTTACCAGAAACCTGATGGCCCTGACCGGAGGGTAACAGCATGAAAGGGAACACCATGGGCGATAACGCCTTCAGCCATCTCTCGCCGGACGGCCGCGCCAGAATGGTGGATGTTGCCGACAAGCCCGTCACACGACGCATTGCCCGCGCCGAGGCCTGGGTGAACGTGGGCGCCGACATAGCCGAGCGTTTGCGTCAGGAAGGAGGCCTTGCCAAGGGCAACGTGCTGGAGACGGCGCGGCTCGCGGGCATCATGGCGGCCAAGCGGACGCCCGGCCTCATTCCCATGTGCCATCCCCTCCCCCTGGACCTGGTCGACGTTTCCGCCGAGCTCGTCGGCGACCGCGTGCGTCTAATCGCGACCGCCGCGGTTGAAGGCAAGACGGGCGTCGAGATGGAGGCGATGACCGCGGCGGCCGTCGCCGCACTGACCGTCTACGACATGGTCAAGTCGGCCGGTAGAGGCATCGAGATCGGCCCGGTGAGACTGCTGGAAAAAGAGGGCGGCAAATCCGGGCACTGGCAGCGGCCGGCCGCGGATTCGCCCGACTCGAAGGAGGATTCTGATGGGTCGGGTTGAGGCCTTGTGCACCAGTCAGAGCAAGGGCGAGCGGAAGACCGCCGTGGACGCCGCGGTGTTCCTCGCCGACAGCGGGATTGAATCAGACGCCCACGCGGGCGCATGGCACCGCCAGGTGAGCCTGCTTGCCGCGGAGGATATCGAGACGGTCCGCGAGAGCGTGGGCGACCTCAGCCCCGGCGATTTTGCCGAGAACGTGGTTGTTTCCGGCCTGGACCTCGCCTCACTGGGGTTGGGGACGCGTTTGCGGCTCGGCAGCGACGTGGTGCTGGCCGTCTCGCAGATAGGCAAGGTCTGCCACACCCCGTGCCGCATATACGAGCTGACCGGCGACTGCATCATGCCTCGCATGGGGCTGTTCGCACGGGTGGCCGCCGGCGGGCGCGTGAGCGTCGGCGACGAGGCCGAACCGGTGGAAGTCGTGCCGCGGGACCTTGTCCAGGCCGTCATCCTGACGATCAGCGACCGCTGCTCGCGTAACGAGGCCGAAGATACAGCCGGCCCCGCCATCGCCGAGCGACTCAGGGAATCCCTGAACGCGCACATCTACCGCACCGAGATTCTTCCCGACGAGCAGGACATGATTGCAGGCCGGCTGAAGCATTATTGCGACGGGCATTCGATCGACCTGGTGGTTACGGCCGGCGGCACCGGCTTTGCTCCGCGGGACGTCACGCCCGAAGCCACGCGCGGCGTGATCGAGCGGCCCACGCCCGGCCTGGACGAAGCGATGCGGTCGGCCTCGCTGGCCAAGACGCCTCACGCAATGTTGTCTCGCGGCGTCAGCGGGATTCGGGGGACAACGCTGGTTGTGAACCTTCCTGGTTCGCGGCGTGCGGCGGTGGAGAACCTGGACGTTATCGCCGCCGCCCTCCAGCACGGCCTGGACAAGCTCCGCGGCGACCCCACCGACTGCGCCCGCCCACAGAACGGCCCACCCCAGCGGTAATCGATGCGGTTTCAATTTCGAGCAAGGAGAATGCTGGTTCAATCACCGCCCAGAATGCAAGAAAGGCCGGCCCTTAGGACCGACCTTCCTTGAATCGGGGCGACTGGATTCGAACCAGCGACCTCTTGACCCCCAGTCAAGCACTCTAACCAAGCTGAGCTACGCCCCGCAACGTATCATGTGACATTATCGGCCAAACCCTCGACTCTGTCAACAGAACCACATCTGGTCCGACTACTTCTTCTTGCCCCCGATGCAGATCAGGTGATTGTAAGTGCGGATGTACATGCGTCCGCCGGCGATCGCGGGCGTTGCCTGCGAGCCTTCGGGCAGCTTGTTCCTGGCAAGCAGCTTGAACTTGTCGGCCGCCTCGACCACCACAGCCTCGCCCTCCCGGCTGATGCAGTAGATTCGCCCGTTCACGCAGACCGGCGATGAGTAAAACCGACCGTCCAGCTTCTCCTGCCAGAGCACCTTGCCCGTTTCAGCCACCACACACGTCATCGTGCCGCCATCGCTCACGATGAACAGGTTCTTGCCGACCGCAATGGGCGTGGGCACATAGGGCACTCCGCTCTTCAGCCGATATGCCACACCAGCGTTGCTGCCGGATTTGCCGCCCGGCCGCACCACGGCCGATTCCCTCCTGCCGCCCTTCCCCGCAGTCGCCAGAATCACACCGCCGGCCACCACCGGCGACGCCACGCTCCTCAGCTCGAACAGGTTACTCAGCTCCCAGTTGGTCTTGCCGGTTTTCGGATCGAGGCTTGTCATTCCGTGCTTGGAGCTGACGAAGATGGCCTCCGCGGGCCCGCCCTTCGGCCGGTACACGCCGGGCGTGATGCACGGCGTCAGGCCACTCTGGCGGTCCTGTTTCCATTGGATCTTGCCCGTCTTGGCGTCCAAACCGATCAGACAGCTGCCCTTGCCGCCACTGTCGTTAGCGACGATGACGACGCCGTCCAGCACGATCGGCGAGCCCCCGGGCCCGTGCTGGGTCCCGAAGCCGTCGATCTCTTGCTGCCAGACCTTCTTGCCCTCGTGGTCAAGCGCCAGGATGATGAACTTTTGGCCTGAGACCCATGAGATATAAACGTGCTGTGCGTCCAGGGCCGGCGTGGACGCCGCAAAGCTGTTCTGCTTGTTCTGATTATATGGCTTGAACTTGTCTTTCCACGACCAGAGTACATGCCCGTCGGCTGAATCCAGGCAGAGGACCTGGCGCTCGGTCGCGCGCTGGGCCGCGCAGGTCAGGAATATCCTCTTGCCCCAGAGCACGGGCGAGGAATGCCCGGGCGCCGGCAGCTTGACCTTCCAGTTGTAGTCAGCCTCGGTGAAGGATACGGGAATGGACTCAGCCGCGCCGATGCCCGTGCCATCCGGCCCGCGAAAGCGTGTCCATTCCTGGTCGGCCGGGGCCGCAAGGCACACTGCAGCAGCGGCAAGGCAGATTAAGAAGATCGATCCAATTCGCATCATGACGTAGCTCCTTAGTGGCTGGGTGTCTCTACGCTGGTCACTCCGTCGCAGGCCCACATATATACCCGAAAAGCGGGATTGAATCTACGTTTCGCCTGCACCGAACTGTTCGCAGAGCGTGGCCTCGGCCAGAGCGGGCTGATTGGCCTCGAAACTCGCGCGCCCGCCGCGGTACAGGACGCCGATGGGGATTTCGTCGCCCCATTTGAGGGCCAGCTCCAGGGCCGCAGCCCTGTCACGCGGGTCGTGGTCGGCGCCGATCGGCCTGACGCGATCCCTGTACCACTTGAGCGTGTTGACCCGGTTGAACGAGACGCACGGCTGAAGGATGTCCAGCAGCGCGAGGCCGCCATCGTGTGCAAGGACCTCGGCCATCATCGCCTTGAGGTGCTCGCCCGCGCCGGAGAACGACCGGGCCACGAACGAGCAGTCCTCGACAATGGCGATGGCCAACGGATTCAGCGGCAGCGAGGTCACGCCGTGGGTCTGGACCTTGGTGACGAAGCCGACATCGGAGGTCGGCGAGGCCTGGCCCTTGGTAAGCCCGTACACCTGGTTGTTGTGCACGAGCACCTTCACGCCGATGTTGCGCCGGATCCCGTGGATGAGGTGGTTGCCGCCCTCGCCGTACATGTCGCCGTCGCCGCTGGTGATAATCACGTTGAGCTCGTGGTTTGCGATCTTGATTCCGGTTGCGGTCGGCAGGGCCCGCCCGTGCAGGCCGTTGAAAACGTTGCAGCGGGCCCGCGTGTAGTGCGGAACTTTCGCCGCCTGCCCGATGCCGGAAACCAGAACGGTCTTCCGCGGGTCGAGGCCGGCCTCTTCCATGGCGGCGTCGAGCGTCTTCAGGATCGCGAAATTTCCACAGCCCGGGCACCAGGCCGGGGATGTGTCCGCCTGAGAAATATCCGGAACGGTCATGATAAAACTCTCCCGGCGATCTCCTCGCCCGTCATCGGCAGGCCGTCGTATCTGAGGATCGATTCGCACTCGTCCAGCGCATCAGCTTCTCGCAACACCGACGCGAACTGTGCCGTGCAATTGCCCTCCACCGATACGATCCGCTTGCGCCGCCCGATTGCCCCGCGAACCGCCTCGCTGTTCAGCGGCCAAACCTGCGAGAAGTGCAGCATCGCAGCCGAGGCGCCCTGGGCGTTCAGCAGGTCGATTGCCTCGCGGCCGGGGCCGTAAGTCGAGCCCCACGTTATCAGCAATGTCTCGGCCTCACGCGGGCCGTAGTGCACCGGCGCGAGCGATTCGGCGGCCATCGGCACCTGCTTGGCAAGCCGCTTGTCCGTCTGGCTGACGCGAACGGCAAGATCCTCGGTAATGTGGCCGGCCTCGTCGTGTTCGTCGGAATCGCAGACGACAATGGCCGGTCCGCCCGGAACGGCCCGGGGGCTGATGCCCTCCGCGCTGAGGGCATAGCGAACGTAATCCTCGCCGGCGTCGGTGACGATATGCCGGTCGATCGGTCTGGTCGCGGTCTCGAGTGCCTGCAGATTGGTCTGCTGATCGATCAAGAACTGATCGGCCAGGATGATCACCGGCGACTGAAACCTGTGCGCCGTTTCGAAAGCCCTCCTGGTGATCTCGTAGGCCTGGCGGCACGTGCCGGGCGCGAAGATGGCCCGAGGGAACTCGCCATGCCCGGCGTACAGCACCAGCTTGAGATCCTGCTGTGCGGTACGGGTGGGCTGGCCCGTCGCCGGCCCGGGGCGCTGGGCGAGCATGATCACGATCGGTAGCTCCATCATGCCCGCCAGCGACATGCCCTCAGTCATCAGCGCGAACCCCCCGCCGCTGGTAGTTGTCATCGCGGGCACGCCCGCGTAGGTCGCACCGCAGATCATGTTTGCCGCGGCGATCTCATCTTCCGCCTGCTCCACCACGATGCCGTACTCGTCGGCCACCCCCGCCAGATACGTAAACACACCCGTCGAGGGGCTCATGGGATACGCCGCCACGAACTTGACGCCCGCGGTTGCAGCCGCCAGTCCGATGGCCTCGGCGCCGCTGTAGACGTCGGGCGGTCCGCCGGCGGGCGGCGGCGCCCTGAGGCGCCCCGTGTGGACGGCCATCAGTTCAGCCCCGCGCCGGGCGCAGCGGACGTTGACCTCGGCCGCCGTCTGATCCTTGGCCCCAAACTGCTTGTCGAGGTATCGGCACAGTCCGTCGATGTCACAGCCCAGGAGGGCAAAGATCGCGCCGGCCGCGACGGAGTTGGCCATGATGGCCTTGCCACCCGCCTCCCTGGCTGCGCCGGTGAAGTCAATCGCGATGGCGTTGTCGGCCTCGGTGCCGCCGTAAAGGACCACCCCACCGTCGGTTACGTCGCCCCGGAGCGCCGTCAACGCTGCATCCGTCAGGGCGACCAGCAGGTCCGCCTGCTCCCGGCCGCAGAATAGCTCCGCCTCCGAGATGCGCACGTCAAACCAGTTCAGCCCGCCGCGAATTCGCGACATGTAGCTCTGCGTCCCAAAAACATGCAGGCCGAACTCGGCCAGCGCCCGTATCAGCACGTTCCCGGTGGTCTGTACGCCCTGGCCCGCCTCACCGGCAATCCGAATGTTGATGTCCATATGTATGGCTCCCCATGCCTGACTGTTCCTGCATCGCTTCTGTCTCGCCGCCGGCCTTTATTCCAACGTCGAGGTCTGCCCATAGCTGTTGAGGGTCTTCATGTAGTTGGCGCGTTCGAAAGCGGCCGGCTCGGCGCAGCTCTGCTGGCTGAGCATGCCCTTAATCTGCGATATCGACTCGTAGCCCTTGGCCTCCATGAGGCGTTCGAGGCCGCCATGCAAGTCCCTCAGATAGCCGATGCCCTTGCTCAGCAGCGCCGAACAGACCATGGTCACGTCGGCGCCCACCAGTATCATCTTCATCACATCCTCGGGCGTGTGGATTCCGGTGGTGGCCGCCAGCGACGCGGCGACCTTGCCGTAGAGAATGGCGATCCACCGCATCGGCAGGCGTGCCTCCGAGGGGCTGCTCAGCACGAGCCGCGGTGCGACCTCCATCGTCTCGAGATCGACGTCGGGCTGGTAGAAGCGGTTGAACAGCACCAGGGCGTTCGCGCCCGCCTCATCAAGCCGCGACATCATGTTCGCCGTCGAGCTGAAGAACGGGGACAGCTTCATCGCCACGGGGATCGAGACGCGCCCCTTGATTGCCTCCAGAACGTCCAGATAGACCTGCTCAACTCGCTGCGAGCCGAGGCGCGGATCGGTGGGGATGTAGTAGGCGTTTAGCTCGATGGCGTCGGCCCCGGCCTGCTCGATCTGCTCGGCGTACCGCACCCACCCGCCGGTGGATATGCCGTTAAGGGAGGCGATGATGGGGATGGCGACGGCCTCCTTGAGTTTGCGGACATGCTCGAGATAGTCCTCGGCCCCGAGGCGGTAATCGCCAAGGTCAGGGAAGTACGACAGCGATTCGGCAAAGCGTTCCGCGCCGTACTCGAGGTAGTATTCCAGCTCTCGCGCCTCGTGCTCGATCTGCTCTTCGAACAGCGAGAACAGCACCACGGCGCCGGCTCCGGCATCTTCCATTTCCCTGACGTTGGCAATCTCTTTGCTCAGCGGCGATGCCGCCGCAACAATCGGACCAGCCAGCTCAAGACCCATGTATGTCGTGGTTAGATCCATGGCAAACCCACCCTTCATTCTATCCACGTACCGTGCGCGGTGGCGTTCCCGGTTTCCTGGTCGCAGGCACACATGTATACCCGAAAAGCGAGATTGAATCAAAACCCGCATTCGGCAACCTGTCCGCCGAAGCCTCGGCGAAGGCGGACCGGCGGCGCCTCCGCGTTGGCTCATGCCCGTTGACGCGTGCGCGCAGGGCGGAGATAATCTCACGACCGTCCGAGTTCGCGGGCGCGCGACAAACATACTCACGAAAAGGAGCAAGACGATGAAGAACACACTCAAGCTCACAGTTCTGTGTCTGTTGGCCGTGTGCGCGGCAGCGCGGGGCCAGGGTGGTCCCAAGCTGGTCGGCGAGAAGGAGATCATGAAGCTCGACGACCAAATCGCCTATGCCGACGGCCGCGGCGCGTGGTGCATGCGGCTGAGCCCTGACGGCCGACGGCTGCTGTACCTTCTTAAGAAGATGTACAAGACAACCACGCGGGACGGCAAGCCGCGGGAGCAGCGCGGATACAAGTTCGTTTTGCGCGACCTGAAGACCAGCAAGGACACCGTGGTGCCCGTGCCCGCGCTGTTCGACGACGACTTCGGGGTAGCGTGCCTGTCGATGACGATTTTCGATCCGGCCGGAAAGACGCTCGTCGTGCCGGTCGGCCAGGATGCAGACAAGAACGGCTACATGGACGTGGAGCCGCCCAAGAGCGAGAAGTCCAAGCCGGGCCTGTACGACATCGCTTCCGGCACGCTTAAGACGCTCGATCTGGAATCAAACCTGCTCTTCCCCACATTCAGCCCCAACGGCAAGATGCTGGTGGTTCTAGCGATCGAGATGGAGGCGATGAAGGTGAAAGTCCACGTCACGCCGACCGACAAGATCAATTTCCGTCCGCTGGGCAAGGCCGGCCTGATTCGAAGCATCTGCCCGACGTCAGACCTAATGGGGCTCGTGGTGATCGGCGACGGCGAAGAGGGCAAACCCCCGCGGCCGGGCAAGTTCGTCCTGTACGACCTGAAGGCCGACACCATCAAGGCCGAACTGGCAGACAGACAACATGCCAGGAAGCTGGACGACTACAACCCGCAGTGGACGGGCGACGGCCGGTACCTGTACTACTATGGGACCGTGACCGAGCAGGGCGATGTGAACGAGCGGGGCGAGAGGGAAAATCGGAGCAAGCCCGTCACGCGGATCTGGGACGCCAAGGCCGGCAAGGAGGCGGGCGTCCTGGCGGACGTCGTGCCGATCGGCCCGGGCCCGGGCAAGAACACCATGGTACTGAGCAAGGGGAAGGAGCACGAGATCGTGCTGCACGCACAGGGCGACAAGGCGCTTGGCAAGGGCCTGCACGCTCTCGGCGACGCCTCGATACGGCCGATCAGCACGCAGGGCAAATGGCTGCTGTTCATCCGAAAGGACGACGCCGGCAAGGAGAGCGCCCGCATGGCCGAAATCGCGATGCCGAAGAAGTGACACCGTCGCCGCCCGCGCGTAATCGTAGAGGAGCTGACATTGACGAAATACGAAGGCCTCGAACGCCCGCACAAGCTTGACTGGCAGGGGCTGCTCGACAACATACTTCGCAAGGGCACGCCCAGCCGCCCGTATCACATCGAACTGTTCCAGGATATCGAGATCCAGGACGCGATTGCCGACCGGTTCTCTCTGGCGGCCGACCTCGATCCCGCCGACACCAACTACGAGCGGAAGAAGCACGTGGCCGTGCAGCGGTTTTGCGGTTTCGACTACGTTCACATCGGGCTGAACGGCATGGACGTGGAGGTGCATAAGGTCATAGCTGAGGACACGGCAGGCCTGCCGCGTGAAGGCGGGCGAAGCTTCCAGGATGAGCACACCGGTCCGATCATGAGCTGGGAGGACCTGGAGCGGTTCCAGTGGCCCGACGTAAACGCTCCTGGCGCGACGGCGGATCTCGAATGGTACCAGGACAACCTGCCGGACGACATGTGCATAATCGGCCGGAATGTGGGGCACTACGCGGAATGGCTGTCGTGGCTGATGGGTTACGAGACGCTGTGCTACGCCCTGTACGACCAGCGTGACCTGGTGAAGGCCCTGGAGAGCAAGCTTCGGGAGGTGTTCCGCCAGAGCGTCACGCGGATCCTGGAATTCGATCGCGTGAAGATGATCTGGGGCAGCGACGACATGGGCTTCAAGACGGGGCTGCTGATCTCGCCGGACGACGCGCGGGAGTTCTTCCTGCCGGGCCACAAGGAGCTTGCGGCGATGTCGCACGAGGCAGGGCGCGCTTATCTGCTGCACGCCTGCGGCATGCTGGACGACATCATGGACGACCTGATTAACGATGTGAAGATCGACGCGAAGCACAGCTTCGAGGATACGATCGAGGATGTGTGCGAGGTGAAGAACACGTACGGGCAAAGGATAGCGATTCTGGGCGGGATCGACGTGGACTTCCTGTGCCGCGCCGACGAACCCGCCATCAGAAAGCGCGTCCGCGAGACCCTCGACGCCTGCATGCCGGGCGGCGGGTTCGCGCTCGGCAGCGGCAACACCGTGGCCAACTACGTGCCCCTCGACAACTACCTCGCCATGCTCGACGAAGGATGGCTCTACGCCGATGGGAGCTGAAAGAAAGCGTGAACCGGATCAGCGTTGGACGCGGCGGAGCTTTCTAAAGGCCGCTGGCCTGTCCGCCGCCGCCGGTGGGATGTCCGCGATGGCCCGGGTGGCCGCCGCGGCCGACAAGCCCAAAGCCAAAACCAAGCCGCCGAATATCGTGCTGCTCATATCCGACGACGACGACTACGAGCACTTCGGCTTCATGGGCAACAAGCGCGTACGGACGCCGACGCTCGACGGTCTGGCCTCACGAGGGGTGGTGTTCGCCAAGGCCCACGTGCCCGCACCGCTGTGCCGCCCGTCGCTGGCCTGCATGCTCTCCGGGCGGCTCGCACAGCAGCACGGCATCTACTGCAATTATCTCCAGAAGAGGCAGATCGGGGCCGACACCGTCAAGCTCGACCCCACGAACTCGCTGCCCAACCTGCTGAAGAAGGCCGGCTATGCGACCTACGCCACGGGCAAGTACTGGGAGGGCGACCCGCGGGCCATGGGCTTCACGCACGGGACGATCAAGACCACGTTCAAGGGCTTCTCAAAGTTCGTTCGCCAGGGCCAGGACGAGCTGTTCGGTTTCATCGACGAGCAGGCCGGCAAGCGTCCGATGTTCATCTGGTGGGCCCCGCTCGTACCCCACGGCCCACACAACCCGCCGCCCAAGTACGCCCGGCAGTTCGCCAAGGCCGAGGTGCCCATCCCGTCCTACTACAAGGGCGACAAGCGCCGGTACGTCGCCGCCATGAGGAAGTTCCTCGCCATGGGCACGTGGTTCGACGACGGCGTCGCCCAGCTCATTCGCAAGCTCAAGAAGGCCGACCAGTACGAAAACACCCTGTTCCTGTTCTACATCGACAATGGCTGGACCCTCGGCATGCCCGCAAAGAGCTCCCCCTACGAGAAGGGTCTGCGCACGCCGATGATCGTGACCTGGCCCGGGCACGTACCGTCGGGCAAGCGGATCGACAGCCTGACGTATGCGCTGGACCTGCACGCAACGATCCTCGACTATGCCGGCGTCGAGCCGGCCAAGGATATCGAAAGCCGCTCGCTTCGCCCGCTGATCGAGGGCAAGACGGATCGCACACACGAGTCGCTGTTAGGCGCGGTGTTCGCTCACGCGGCGGCCGCGTGGCCGGGCGACAAGTCGGTTCCTCGCAGCCCGCAGCGCGACGTGTACGCGCTTTACGTACGGACCAAGCGTTGGAAGTACGTGCTTTACACTCAGGCAATCGGCCCGCACAACGAGCGGTACATCTGGATCGTCCACCAGCTCAGCAAGATGCCGCAGCGCCGCAAGGGCCAGCAGAACCTCTTCGACCTCGAGGCCGACCCGTACGAGCAGGACGACCTCGCCGGGCGGGCGGAGCACCGCCAACGCCTCGCCGATTTTCGCAAGCAGGCCCTCGACTGGTGGACCACCACCGGCGGCAAGGACCTGAAACTGTAGGTGCCCCTCAGGGTTGCGATGTGGTTGACGGTTTGCTCGCGGGTTCGGTGGCGGGCGAGGGCAACTTGCTCACCAGAATCACATCTCCCGCGCCAAAGCCCAGGCGGAGGCCGGCGGCCCCGGTAATCTCAAGCACCTGGCGATTCTTGCCGTCCAGCCGGACCTCCCTCGTCGCCACCAGGTCCGCCCGGGTGAACGGGTGGACCCTCCCGGCGCTTCCGGCCGCCTGCATTCTGATCGTCATCTCCCGCAAGGCCATCTCCTTGCACATCTTCCTCATTCCGACCAGGTCCTTTTGCGCCTTGGCCCCCGCGGAGCGTTCTCTCCTCCAAAGGAATGCCAACAAGGCTATGATCACCACGAACAGGCAGGACACTATCAGCGAAAGGTTGAAGGGCGACTGAGCCTGCCGTTGTTCCTCTGTCGATGCTTCGCTCATTTTACTTGTCCTCTCCCGGTGCCATGTTCGCCAGCCAAAGGTTCAGCGGCATGAACAAAGCCCCCTGAATGGCAAGCGGCCCAAGCCTACCGCAGATGTACCTCCGCGATCGACCAAGGGCGGTTTCCCGGCACAATCGCCTGCAGGCGGACATACCGCCCCAGGACCGGCCTGATCACAGCGAAGATGCTGACTCTCCTCGTCCCGGGCCCGGCGATCTGCTGTGTGTACTCCTTGCCGTCAATGCTAGTGGAGATCCCCACACGCCGGCAGAAGCCGAACTCATCGCTGCCGTGCTCGATTATTACCGTGTTGAACACGCATACCTTGCCCAAGTCGATGATAATAACCCTGTTCGCGTAGGAGTAGCTCGTGATCGCCGCCGTCGACAGATCGTCGTCGATCGCGCTTTGAGGCGCCCGCACACCACCGCTCGCCTTCCACGTTACCCGCTCGGAAATTGCCGCGGCGGGGAACTTCGTCCGGGAATTGTACTCCGGATCGCAGCCGCCAACGGCCGCTACGTAGATCAGAAACATCGCCGGCCACGCAGATAACGCTTTCCGTGCCATTCGTCCGATAGACCTCATGTCAGGCATTATACGCCTATAATGGGATGTAACAAGGCCCTGGCCTGGCGGTCCGAAATAACCAAATGTCCGGTTATAACCGCGACATAAGATCATTGTCGGCAAATAGTTAAAAGAAAGATGAACTTTTTGCCTGTTCGTGCGTTAATAAATAATAGAGGGCCGGTAAACCCCCGGCCGCAGTGAATAATGATGGCATCGTCACGCAACAAGCGAAAGTCAGCCAAGGGCAAGGCACGTTCCCACCCGAACCTGCCCCGCAGGCCATGCGCGGACCCGAATGGCCGGTTCCCGCGGGTTCCGCCGAGCATGTCCGGGCTAAAGCGCGTGTTCGTGACCTGCCATTATTGCGGCTACAGCCCCTCGCGCGTGCCACAGAGCGGGGTCTGCCCCAAGTGCACCGGACACAGTTGGGAGAGGTTCACTCTGCCGGTCAGGATCCTCGAAAAACGCCACGCCGCCCGCCCGCGCTAACCCCCCCCCGCGCGCTTTTGACGCTGGTCTATCACCTCCGACCCGTTACCATCTATCCATGCTCGCACTCACCAAGAACCAGCAGCTCCAGCTCGCCCTCGTCTGGGCTGCCCTCAACCTCATATCCGCATGCCGAATGATCTTCTGGGCCAGACGAACAGGACGAAAAGCCGTCACCTGGTTCTTCATCACGTTGCTTTTCAGCGCAATACCCGCCGCAATCGTTGTCCTTTGTGAAAAGTTCGGGTGGCTCTTCACGCGTGACAGCCGCCGTGACCAGCCGGGCCGCAGCGCCATGTCCCGCTGCCCCCACTGTCACAGGCTCCTGGACCCGCCGCGCCCCGCCGCGGACGGCGGGCCGGCAACATGCACCCACTGCGGACTGGTCACCGACGAAGGGCCTCTGGCATGAAGGCCGTTGTTATCGCCATAGGAGATGAGCTCACCTCAGGCAGGACCCTCGACACCAACAGCGCCTACCTTGGGGAGCAGTTGGGCCGCCTGGGCATAGAGGTCTGCGAGCACCGCACGGTCCGCGACGAGCGCGCCTGTATAGCCGACGCAATCCGCGCCGCAGCCGAATCCGCCCAAGTCGTGCTCATCACCGGAGGCCTGGGGCCCACGGACGACGACGTCACACGTCAGGGCCTCGCAGACGCCATGGAAGCCGAGCTTGCCGTCGACGCACAGTGCATGGCCGACATCGAGGCGTTCTTCCATGGGCACGGCCGGGACGTCACCGATGCCAGCCGCACGCAGGCGATGATCCCGGCCGGAGCCGAGCCGCTGCGCAACCTCGCGGGCACCGCGCCGGGAATGGCAGCCAAGGTGGGCAGCGCCCTGGTGTTCGTAATGCCGGGCGTCCCGCACGAGATGAACCGCATGTTCGCCGAACAGGTCGCGCCTCGCCTGCCCAAGGGCACTGGGGCAATCCTCACCAGGAGGATCCACATTTTCGCAATGGGCGAGTCTGACCTCACGGGCGTGATTTCGGATCTGGTTGCCCAGACGGAAGACGTCGCCATCGGCACTACCGTCGCCGCCGGCCTGGTGACAATAGCCCTCACCACGCGCGGCCCCGACGCCCCTGCCTGCAGCCGCCGGGTTTCACCAATCAGCAACGAAATACGCAGGCGCCTCGGGAAGCTGGTCGTCGGCGAGGACAGCCAGACCATGGCCTCCGTCGTCGGTGACCAGTTGCGGGGGCGCGAGCAAACCCTTGCCACGGCCGAAAGCTGCACGGGCGGGCTGGTCGGCAAGATGATCACCGCCGTCAGCGGCGCCAGCGACTACTACCTCGGCGGCGTCGTGGCGTATTCCGACCAGGTCAAGCAGGAGACGCTGGGCGTTAGCCGTGGGATACTGAACGAGCACGGCGCGGTCAGCGAGGAAACGGCGACGGCGATGGCCGACGCCTGCCGCCATCGCCTCGGCAGCGACTGGGCAGTGAGCCTGACGGGCATCGCGGGCCCCACGGGCGGATCGGAAGACAAGCCCCTAGGCCTGGTCTACATCGGCTTGTGCGGCCCCGGCGGCACGGAGGTGCGTCGCCATCTTTTCAGCGGTGACCGCGAGCAGATTCGCCTGCGGGCAGCCATGGCGGCACTCAATCACCTGAGGCTGGCGCTGATGTAATTCCTACTTGGCCCCTCCCAGCGGGGTGGGTAGGAATGATAGGTGATGAAGAGTCAGGAGTATCGACACAGAGAGACAGACTTGTCCCTAGGGGAGGGACAGAGAGAAGAGAAAAGAAGAAGACTGGTGCCTGCATGTGGTCAAAAGAGGAAAGAAGGGTGTAAATCAGCTCACTAGCTAACCGCAGCGCGCAACAACGGAGATTCAGGGAAGAGTTGTTTTTTTATTTCTCTGAGTCTCTGCGTCTCTGTGTCGGATGTCGTTTTCGCCCCGTGAAATCAACTGTGAGGAAAGACCAGTCTTCCTCAGAACTCATCCTCGTCCGATTCCATGGTGTCCTTCCACAGCTCGAGGTTCTCCAGGTAGACGGCGGTTCCTCGTGCGACGCAGGTCTGGGGGTCCTCGGCCCGGACCACCTCCAGGCCCGTTGCGTTGGCCAGCACCGTATCGATGCCCCGCAGCAGCGCGCCCCCTCCTGCCAGCACTATCCCGTTGTCCACCAGGTCCGCAGCCAATTCCGGCTCGGCCTTTTCCAGAGTCCGGGTCACACAGTCAATAATCGCGCCGATGGGCTCCTTCAGGGCCTCGCGGACCTCTTCGGATGATATGACGGCCTTGCGCGGCAGGCCGGAAATCATATCCCGCCCGCGCACCTCCATGGTCAGCTCCTGCTCCATCAGCGAGGCGGAACCGATCTCGAACTTCACCCTTTCGGACGTTTGCTCCCCTATCATGAGGTTGTAGGTTCTCTTCATGTGTGAGGCGATGGCCTCATCCATGTCGTCCCCTGCAACGCGGATGCATTCGCAGACGGTGATATCGGCCAGGGACATGATGGCCACTTCGGTGGTTCCGCCGCCAATGTCGACAACCATCGACGCGGTAGGCTCGGTGATGGGCAGTTCCGCCCCGATACCGCAGGCCATGGGCTCTTCCACGAGATAGACCCTTCTGGCGCCGGCCCGCTCCGCGGAGTTGAGCACCGCACGTTTCTCGACGGCGGTTATCCCGGACGGAACCGCGATAACCACGCGCGGCTTTATCAGCGACCGCCGGTTGTGCACCTTCCGGATGAAGTAGCCGAGCATCGCCTCGGTAATGTCGAAGTCCGCGATGACGCCGTCCTTCATGGGGCGAATGGCGCTGATGGAGCCGGGCGTCTTGCCGAGCATTTCCTTGGCGACGAGGCCCACGGCGTTTCCGTTCTGCAGCACGCGGTTGGTGCCCCGTTTGACCGCAACCACCGACGGTTCGTTCAGGACTATCCCCTGCCCCCGGACACAGACAAGGGTGGTGCACGTCCCCAGGTCAATGCCCATATCCATCGAAAACAGGCCTAAGAAAGAGTCAAATATCATGGGAGGATTCTCGAATCGTGAATAAGGCCTCGCTCGCCGTTACGGCATATACCTGCCAGCCGGCGCCCGGTCACGGAAGGGGCTCGGCCACCCCCGGGGGCAGGCTCTTCATGTCCTTCAGGGGGACGAAAATCTCCGAGAATTCCATGCCGTACCCGTCGGGTGACATCAGGTTGTAGATCGACAGGCCAATCGCGACGGCCAGTGCCAATATCGCTACGATCACCAGTAACGTGTAGATGTCCGACTGGGGTTTGACGGAAACAATCGGCTGCTTTGGCTGCGCCTCTACCATGTTCGCTCTCACCGCCTCAGGCTGGTGGTGACTTTATCGCCTTTTATCGGCTGCATGCTTCCGTACTTGTCGAAAACAGTGCCCGCCGATTCGTCAAGTCCCACCTCCTGCACGCGAAGGTGGGCCACAAACTGGCTGCCTCGATAGATAACCAACTTCATGCCGGACTTCACGCCCTTGGCCGAGCCGATATTGATCCCCGCAAGATCGCCCCTTATGGTCGTAACCGTACCGTTGATCTTGGGGATATCATCGACTTTTGCCGTCTTCTTGGCGGTGCTGCCGATGAGCTCCTCGAGTTCCTTGTTCCGTTCATGGGCTTCTGCCACCTGCTCGTGAAGAAGTTCGACGAGCTTGCCGAGGCGCTGGTTATCGGCCTGAACCTTGCGGAGCGAGTCCCCCGTGCGGATACTGGCGGATTTCAGCAGGGTATACTCCGCACGGGCGGTCTCAAGCGCCTTGGCATAGAAGACCCGCCGCTTCACTTCAATCTCGAGTGTCTTGCGCAGCTCCAGCCCGTTGTCTGTTATCGTCCTCAACTGGTTGAGCAGGTCCGCGTACTTGGTCTGCAAATTGCCCAGCTCCGTCGCAGAGACGACCGCCGCCTGGTCCTTATCATGCCGCAACCGGTTCATCTCGACAAGCCGCTTCTCGGCCACCGCGTTGGCCTGCTTCAAAGCCAACTGCACATGGGCATTCTGCATCTTGAGCACGTCGATATAGTTTGCCTGGTTGGTATAAGCGACTTTCCAACTTGGCGCGACCGTAGCCTGGGTTACGAAAACCGGTACGGACACCAGGATAGCCACCACCAGGATCACGACACAGACTTTCGTTAGGATGCTCAAGCTACATCTCCTTCCACCTGTATCGCAGGATCAGCCCGCTTAATCCGGCAGGCACCATCGAGTGCAACCTTGATTGCAACCTTGATTGCAAACTTAGCGCTCCCTATAAATGGATTCTAGCAATCCAGCAGGGCCGGTCAAGTAATTTATCGGCACAACCGCAATTGCGTCGATAGACCTTTTCCCCAGCCAGTCGGACAGATCTGCTACTTTCCGCCTCCAAACCCCCAGCGGCTCTTCTTGCGGGCCTTGTGCTCACGCATCTTCTCGTCTTGGCCCGGCAACAAACGCAGTATGCTCATAGCCGCGGCGACACGAACGGCGCCTTTCTTGTCTTTCAGCAGCTTATGGAGATAATCCACCGCCCCATCTCGCCCGATCCAACCCAAGGCAACCGCCGCCAACTGCTGCAACGACTTGGCATGATCCTCCATATTCTCTTGATCCCCGACGGACGAGCCTCTCAGCACCGCTCCGGGATCCCTGACTGAATCGATGCAAAGGTTGTATCCGGCCCGATCGAACTCGCCCAGCCTGCCAAGCGCCCCGGCGGCCACCACCCGAACCCGCGGCGGATGTTTCCACGCCATCCGTTCACGAGCCACCAGCGCGGCACGCGGGCATTTTGCCCTTGCCATGGCCTGGATGGCTATTACCTGGTCGTCGACGAATTGATGCTTTGCATATCCTTCTATCCGCCTCCTGGCGCGTTCGTCGCCCAACAGCGAAAGTGACTCGACCAACTGTATCTGGACCAGCGCATCCTCCTCCTCGTCCAGCAGCATCTTCAGCGGGCCCACCGCCGATGGCTCTCTCATTTTACCCATCACGAGGGCGGCATTGGCCCGTACCTGGTTCTCCTTGTCCCAGAGAAGCTTGCCCAGATCTTCCATGCGCGTGCTGTCGCCCAACATGTAGAGCGCGTAGATCACGGCACAGTATGTTCGCCTGTCGGTTTCCCAGAACCGACCGCCCCTTGCCTCGGCCATCGCCTTGACGGCGGTCTTGGCCGGGGCATAACGCACGTCGCCAATGGCCATGGCGGCCGCCGCCCTTACCTCGGGCGCGGGGTCGCTCAGGCCCCTGACGAAAACCTGCCCCGCCTTGACACCCACCGTCTGGGCCAAGGCCTCCATCGCCATCCACCTCGTGGTCGGATCGTCATCCTGCGCGGCAAATTGCAGTGTCTCTCGCGCCGCGGCCCACGCCTTGTTGCGGCTCATCCGTATTCCCGTGGGATACCACCAGCATCCGCCGGCCGTCGCCGACATCATCAGGAAAACCAGTACCATGCAGGAATGTCTCGCTCGTCCTGTCACTTCGCGGTCTCCTTATTCCTTGTCCCGGCGGCGGAGTTTCATCCCCACCATCAGGGCTACAGCCGCCACACTTACCGCAATGGCGAACAGGTCGCCAACCTGACTATATACCGTCTCGCGGCTGTCCACAAGAATCCGTTTACCGGCACCGCTTATCCCGGCCGTCTCGCCGCGCTTGCCTCCGCCCAGCAGCAAGGTACCGGGAACATTCGTCCGCAGGCCGCTCAGTTCGACCACCGCCTGCAGGCGCCCGTTCGAATCAATATATCCGCTTATGCCCGTGTTGACCGCGCGGATTACCGGAACGCGGTTCTCCACAGCGCGGAAGTAGTAATGGGACAGATGCTGGTCATGCTCGGTGCTTCGGTACTCCTTGCCTCGCCACTGCAAGATGAACCAGCCGTCATTGGAGAGATTTGCCAGGATCGCATTCTCCAGCTTTTGCCCGTCCCGCATGAGGGTTTCGCGGCAGACTCTCGCGAAGGTGCCTTCGTAGCATATAACGGTGCCTATGTGGTACCTCTTGTCGTCCTGTTCCAGCACGAAAGGCTTGGCCTCTTTGCCGGGCTCGATCTGTGCCATTACCTCGGGCACAAACCTGCGAAGCAAAGCATGCAGGGCCGGCCATGAATCACGAAACGGCACATACTCGCTGAAAGGCACCAACTGCATCTTGTCGTACCTCGCCGATGCCTCCCCCGTGCCGTCAAACCAAAGCACGCTGTTGCGGATGCGTACCTGCCACTTGCCGGACTCGCGGTAAGGAAACAGTGTCGTCCCCCCCGCCACTATCGGGCAGCCCAACTGTCGGGATAACGCTCCCACCCGGCCCGCCTGCTCCTTCAGCTTCTGGCCCTCGGGGCCCCGGAGAACGTTCACGTACTCCGGATTCATTCCCGCCGGCAGCATCGTCTCTGGCCAGAACAGCACCTGGCAGCCGGTGCCGATGAACTCGCGACTGGCCTCGATGTGCTCGGCCAGAATCTTCTCTTCCGTCGCTTTGGGCTTGTCCAGGGCAATTGGAAAGTGACGCTGCACAATGCCGATCACCGGGCCGGGGCTGGTGGTATCCTGGCTGAGCCGCCACGTGCCATATCCCAGCAGGCCCCCTGCGACCAGCAATGAGACCGCACCCCCAGCCACTATTCTCCGCCAGCGCCTGGGGCGGGGCTGCTTCTTCGCAAACAGCAGCAATATCAGCAGGTCCACAACCGCCCCGTTGACCATTGCCACGAAGAAGGACACACCATATTGCCCGGTAACGTCCGCGATCTGTATCAACCGAGTCTGGTCGTACTGGGTCAGGGCGAGGTGGAACCAGGGGAATTCGATCGCGTAGACCCGGAGGTATTCCAGCGCCACCCATACGATCGGAAAGACCAGCCACATGGGCGCCTTGCGGCGAATGGCTGCCCGCAGGATCACAGCGGCGACCAGCCAGTAAAGCGACAGGTAAAAGACCCCGGCTATGTCGCCCACCGGAGTAATCCAACTCAGCCAATACACGCACGCGCCCCAGAAGACGAACCCGGCCACCCATGCCCGCACAACGGGCCATCGCTTGTCGAGCGCGGGGACGAGCGACAGAATCCACGGCACCATCGCCACGTAGGCCAGGTACCAGCAGTCGAAGGGCGCAAACGACACGCCCAGCAGGACCACCGTCAGCAGATTGAGCAGGACCAGCGTGACGCGTCTGCGCAGCCCCAGCCGCCGCTGGAATGTCCCCGGCGGTCGCAAGTTTGCCAAGGCATCCGAGTGAGCCTTGGCCTTTGCCTGATTGACGGCATGACGTTTCCTGGCCATTGCCAGCCTCCCCCCCAGCCTCGCCCAGGTTCCGCCGGGCGAAGGGGCATTGCACCGACACGCCCCCGTCTGAACGGGCACCATCCCACCAGTTAGAGCCCGCCACAAGGGCGCGTTTCCAAACCCGGTCTTTACATCGGAATGACACACGAAGTACCATGAGTCTCATGTCTCCGTCAATCAATCGCGACGGTGAAGGGGCTCACCCCGGCTGCCTCAAGCCCATCATGCTCGTGGTGCTGGCCGCCAGTATCACCGTCGCCTGGTGGGTTTCACGAGGCGGAGATGTCATAGTCCAGAGAGGGGTGGATATCATCCAGAAAGTCAGATCCGAAACGCTCAGCTCATACTGGGAATCGGGACCGGTCACCGCGGCCTATCTGATCACCAACCGCAAGGGGCGCAGCACCGGATGGGTAATCTCCATACGACAGGGCACCACAAACGGCTATGCCGGAGCCGCCTGGGTAAAGGGCAAGGACGCGAGCCGCCTGGAAGAATGGGATGTCCGCGCCGATGCCTCGGCCAGCGAATATGAAGCCCGACCCCTCCTGGGCACCCCTTATCCGCCGGTCTATATAGAACTCGCCTACGACCGGGTGGCCGTTCGGGTCGGGGGACGCCGAACCGGAACCGTGGTTACCGACCAGGCCCCGGGCAACTTCATCCCGGCAGGGACATTTGAGGTGGTGGTACGACTCGCCGCCGAGATGGGCCACCAGGCCGCCTTCAAAGCGATCCCCATCGAGAAGCCTATCTACGCTGATCGCGTGCAATTCAGATCCGTCACTATGACGCCCCAGGATCCGTTAAGCGTGGTTGTGGATTTCGACCGTCCCAAGCATAGAAGGGTCTTCCACCTTGACACAGACGGAAAGATCGTTCGGATCGAGGACCCCGCCACCGGGACAGTCTTCAGTAGAACTTCCATCAGGGAACTGATGGGAAGGTTCCCGGAGGTCCAAAGATTGGTAGCCGGAACGATGTGACCTGCCCGGCGGCAAGTGGGTCGATGGCGGTTATTCCCGCCCGGCGCGGGGCCTACCGCTTCACGCTTTCCATGTTTCGTCTTTCGAGGAGTACGGCGCGCCTTATCAGCTCCTCGTCGGTGGGGTTTTCGAGCTCGCCCATGCGATGGTGCAGATACCGGCGGTCGTGATACGTCCACGGCGCCAACTGGCTGAACAGGTCGATGGGCGGATACTCGTACCAGGGCGGGTTTATTTTCGCGTAGGTCTTGATGGTCTGGTAGCCTTCGAGCCGGTAAATGATGTCATAGTCCCCGTACCACGTGAAGGGAAGGGTCACCGGCGTACGCCCTATCTCTTTGTCCGAGACGATGACAAGGGCGCCTACCGGCTCGGACGTGAAGGTAATCTCCCGCTCCACGCACCCGCAGACCAGGGTTCCCAGCGCCATCACTATGCCCAAACAGATCCTCATTAAGCCTCTTTTACCATTTTCGCACCGCCAAAACAAGACAAGACACGGCCCGGCGCGAACTCGCCGGCGCTGGGCGGCATTGCCAAAACAACCCGCAGACGTTACCGTACCCCCCATGCCGCAGCCGCGAACATATGACGTAGCCATTCTCGGCCTGACGCCGACCGGGCTGGCCGCCGCACGCCACCTCGGGCGAAACGGCTGTGACGTGGTGGTCATCGACGGACCCGTCGAAAACACCGAGTGTCCGCTTGCCGAATGGGTCGGCCGGGACTTTTTCACCCAGGCGCATTTGCCGAAGTCGCTGGCGGCCAGCTGCCGCGCCAAGCCCTTCAAGCTCATCCGCTATCACAGCGCAGAGCTCGACAGGCAGGTGGAACACAAGGTCCGCAGCGCGGCGGGCTATTTCATTCGAGCCGGCGACCTCACCAAGGCGATGCGGGCCGCCGCCACAAAGGCAAAAGTAAAGGTTCGCCGCGAGCCCATACGCCCGGTAGTGCACCTGGAGGAAGAGGGCGTGAGGCTGGCCGGCATTACGCAGACCAGGGCACGGTTGCTGCTGGTGGCCCAGGACCTCCCAAGCCGGGCCCTGGCGGAACTGGGACTGCCCGTGGCCCATGTCACCAAGTCTCACATGTCAGCCGCGGCGGTGGACGTGCCGGTGCGCGTCACAGGCGCGTGGGCCAAACTCAGGGGCATCCTGCACGTGGTGGCCTCGCCGCATCAGGGCCGCATGGGGATGTTCTTCATTGTCGGGCCGCTCCTGCATCTGCGAGCCGTAACCCGCCGCCCGTCCTCCGGCGACGCGAGCGACGCATTGTCAACCATGATAACAAGGCTGCGAGAGGCCGCCATATTCCCGGGGAAGCTGGCCCTGGGCAGGGCGCGCGGCGCGGTCTGGCACCCGCCCGCGGGGGTCGCGCTGGACATGGAGACACACGCGGCCAAACGCTGCCTGCTGGCGGGCACGGCCGGAGGATTCGTCGAGACAATCACGGGCCATACGCTCCTGCCGTCGGTGCGTTCGGGCATATTGGCGGCCCAGACTGCACTGGCGGCCCTCCAAAGCAAGGATCCGCAGGACACGCTCATGTCCTTCAAGGTTTCGTGGCGCAAGGCCCTGGCAGACTATATCCGCGCGCCGAACACGTCGCTTCAAATGCTTCTGCCTTTGCTGTTCGCGAACCGCCGGATCGTCGGCAAGTTCACCAATGCCCTGCTGTACGGCCAGGACATCTGAGCAATGCAGATATTTTTGCCCGGCGTTGGTGTTGACGTCAGGGTCGCCACGGGCTACAATTGCGGCCCAAGAAGAACGATTAGTCTAAGGAGCAATACATAATGGCAGGTGATTCTGCAGGCAAGACAATCCTGCTTGTTGACGACGATCGAGAGATTCTCGCGGCGATGATGACGGCAATGGAAGATCTCGACGTGCAGCTGCTTGCCGCCAGTGACGGCAATCAGGCGGTAAGGCTCGCCGACGAGCACAAACCCGACATCGTCGTGCTGGACATGATGCTGCCCAAGCGCAGCGGATTCCTCGTGCTGGAAAAGCTCAAGAAGGATAAGAAGAAGACCGATCCACCACGTGTAATTATGATCACCGCCAACCCGGGAACCAGGCACCGCGTGTACGCCGAAGCGCTTGGGGTGGATAAGTATCTCAACAAGCCGTTCCGGATCGAAAAGCTTCTCGATGCCGTCAAGGACCTGCTGGCGCAATAGGGCGCCCGGGATCGATAAAAACCCTTGCCTCCCGCGGCAGGAGACGCTAGACTCATGAAACTGTGTAAGAGAAGGTAAGGAAGGCAAAGAATGTTCGCCCTGCTGGACTGCGGCAGTTGTTGCCGCTGCAGGTGGAAATGATGAGCATCTCGACAGAGGTCAAGAATACGATCGTTCAGGACTACCGGTTGCACCAGGCTGACACTGGTTCGCCCGAGGTCCAGGTTGCGCTCTTGACGGCGCGAATCAATCACCTGACCGAGCACCTGAAGACGCACAAGAAAGACCACACCTCTCGCAGGGGCCTGCTCATGATGGTAGGCAAACGTAGCAGCCTGCTGAAGTATCTGTCCTCCAATGTACCAGACCGCTACAGGAAGGTAATCAAGAGCCTCGGCTTGCGAAAATAGCCGTGCGGCCTGGACAGGCCCGACAGTGCCCCAAGGTGCTCAGTACCCGGTAGTCACTAGTCAAGGAAACAACCCCTCGGGGGTCTTGTACATTCCTTGCCGGCTACCGCCTCCCGGGATACGGTTAATGTTTTGGATATAGTTGGAATATTTGAGTTGGAATGGTTGAGGCTGCATGGTGCAGCCGACGTGTAAGAAGGTAATAAGGAAGGTAATGAAGATGGCAGTGGAAAGAGTAGAAAAGGAAATTGCGGGACGTACGTTGATTCTGGAAACGGGTAAAGTGGCAAACCAGGCGCATGGGCATGTCTGGGTGCAATACGGCGACACCGTCGTGCTGGCCACCGTGCTAACGGCCCCTCCCACGCGGGATATAGATTATTTCCCGCTGTACGTCGACTATCGAGAGGCGACCTATTCGGCCGGGAAGATCCCCGGCGGATTCTTCAAACGAGAGGGCAGGCCCACCTCAAAAGAGGTCCTGACAATGCGGATGATCGACAGGCCTATCAGGCCCCTGTTCCCCGAAGAATTCACCGATGAGGTCCAGGTACAGTGCCTGGTTCTCAGCTTCGACGGCGAGAACGACCCGGACATCCCGGCGATCATCGGGTCGTCGGCGGCGCTTTCGCTGAGCCCCGCCCCCTTCGATGGGCCGATTGCGGCTATCCGCGTCGGTTACGTCGAAGGCAAGTACATCATAAACCCCACAGTCACCGAACTCCAAGACAGCCAGATGGACCTGGTGGTCTGCGGGCCCGCAGAAGGGCCTAACATGATCGAGCTGGGCGCCAAGGAAGTCTCCGAGGAGATCGTGGCCGAAGGTGTCCGGCAGGGACTCGAGGTCTCTGGCCAGATCATAGAGGCCATCAACGAACTGGTCGGCCGGTGCGAGGTCAAGAAGGCTTTCGAGCCGCACGGCCTGCCCGCGGAGCTTATCGAGCAGGTGGCCGCCAAGTACGGAGATAAGATTCGCCAGGCCAAGCAGATCAAGGTGAAGGTGGAGCGAGGTGACGCCCTGGCGGCCGTCAAGGAAGAGGCCTTGGCCGAGCATTGCCCCGAGGGTGTTGAAGAGCCGACGTACAGCCGCTCGCAGGTGGGCCAGGCGGTGTACAAGGCCGAAGCCAAGATTCAGCGTGAGCTCATCCTAAATTCGATTCGACCGGACGGTCGTGGGCCGGATGAGGTCCGCCCCCTGTCAATCGAGGTGGGCGTGCTTCCTCGTACGCACGGCTCGGCGCTCTTTATGCGTGGCGAGACGAAGGCGCTGGTCACCACCACGCTGGGCACGCCGCGTGACAAGGCGATAATCGACGGCATCCTGGAGGAGTACAAGAAGTACTTCTACCTGCACTACAACTTCCACCCGTTCAGCGTTGGTCAGATCAAGCCGATACGCGGGCCCGGTCGCCGGGACATCGGGCACGGCATGCTGGCCGAAAAGAGTATCCAGTACGTGATGCCCAGCAACGAGGAGTTCCCCTATACCGTCCGCGTGGTGGCCGACATTCTCGAATCCAACGGCTCGACCTCACAGGCGACGGTATGCGGCGCGACGCTGGCACTCATGGACGCCGGCGTGCCTCTAAAGGCCCCGGTTGCGGGCATCAGCATCGGCATGGTCAGCGACGCCGAGCGGTACATCCTGCTGACGGACATCATGGGCGAGGAAGACTTCCACGGCGACATGGATTTCAAGGTGGCCGGCACCATCAACGGGATCACCGGCATACAGCTCGACATGAAGGTCAGAGGCATCTGCCACGACCGAATCGTCGAAGCTCTCCAGAAGGCGCTCAAGGCAAGGCTGTTCATCCTCGAGGAGATGGCCAAGGTCATCGCCGAGCCTCGCCCGGAGATCAGCCAGTACGCCCCGGCTATGTTCATCATAAAGATCGATCCGGAAAAGATCGGCAAGGTCATAGGGCCGGGCGGAAAGACCATAAACGCCATTCAGGACGAAACAGGCGCCTCGATCGACATCGAGGACGACGGCACGGTCTACATCTCCTGCGCCGACCGCGAATCCGCCAAGAAGGCAAGGACAGCCGTCGAGGATCTGACCGCCGAAGTCGAGATTGGAAAGATCTACACTGGCAAGGTTGTCACGATCCGGGACTTCGGCGCATTCGTGCAAGTGCTGCCCGGCACCGACGGCCTGTGCCACGTCAGCGAGCTTGACGACAAGTACGTCAAGAGCGTCCAGGATGTCTGCAAGGTCGGTGATGTGATGACTGTCAAGGTCATCGATGTCGACGACCAGGGCCGGGTCAAGCTCTCGAGAAAGGCCGCTATGAAAGAAGACGCCCCCGAGCAAAGCTAATGCTTTGCCCTCGAGAAGGGCTTCTTGATGAGACTGTGGTGGGTACTAATCGGCGCGTTGGCGAGCGGCCCGATCTGGGTGATTCTGGCGGTGTGGGCCGGGCGCCGAATGTGGCATAGGGCGCGGCAGCTCGTTGCCAGGTCCAAAGGGCGTGAGCATCTGGTCGAGCTGGGGCAGTTGGCCGGAGGGTTGGCTCACGAAATCAAGAACCCTCTGTCCACGATCAACGTTAACCTCCAGCTCCTGGCAGAAGACCTTGCCAGGGAAGACAACGATGATACCCGCCGCTGGCTCAGACGCCTGAGCCATGCCCAGGAAGAAGCCAACCGCCTCAGGGCCACGCTCGACGACTTCCTCCATTACGCCGGAAAGCTCGAGCTGGACCTCGCCGCCGTTGACATCCGCCGCATCATCACGGAGCTGGTCGATTTCTTCAGCCCCCAGGCGGAGGCCGCTCATGTCCTCGTACGCACCACAATGCACGACCAGCCCATCACCTGCAACGTGGATGCCGACATCATCAAGCAGGCCGTGCTCAACCTCATGATCAATGCCACCGAGGCCATGACCGACGCGGGCGAACTCATGATCCATGTCTCCGCCCAGCGGGAAACGGCTGTCATCGAGGTCACAGACACCGGGCCCGGAATGACGGCCGACGCCCGGGCTAAAATATTCGACGTCTATTTCTCCACAAAGAAACACGGCACGGGCCTGGGCCTGCCGACCGCACGCCGTATCATCCGCGAGCACGGCGGCACCTTACGCGTCGAATCCGAAGTCGGCAAAGGAACCCGGTTCATCATCTCTTTGCCCCTTCGGGAAGAGTGAGGGTCGGTTCCAACCGAATGGGCTTTGCACCCGACATCGTGACTGCGGTATTCGAACCGTCTCAGGCGGCCGCCGGCGACACGGACTTGGGCGGCGCAGCCCGCCGGGCGCTGGAAATGCTGGATTGCTCCGCCGGGGTGACCGTCCTCGTGAACGACCCGCAGCGCCAGACCAACACCCGAGCGGTGCTTTGCGAACTGGCCGGTCATGTAGACCCGGCAGGCATTCGGATACTGGTGGCGACGGGCTCGCACAGCTTCCCTGACGACCATCGCGAAAGCTTCGCGAGGAACCTGACGGGCGATCTGCCGCTGAACGTCATCGACTGGCACGACTGCCGCGGCAACGATCTGGCGCCGATAGGCCCCGGCGGCACGTGGCGAGGGCACAGGTGGCTGGCCGAACGCCCCGCCCTGCTGGCTATCGGAGGCGTCAGGCCGCATTACTTCGCCGGATTCACCGGGGCACATAAAACCGTCACTATCGGCTGCGCGTCCTACGACGACATCACCGCCAATCACGCCGCCGCAATGGGCCCCCACTGCCGCCCCTGTCGCCTCGACGGCAACGAGGTGTACGCGGGGATAGGCCGCATGCTGGAGGTGCTCCTGCGCGAGCGGCCGGTGGCGGCGGTAAACCTCGTCCAGGCCGGTGAGCAGACCGCAGCCGTTTTCGCCGGCGAGCCGATTCACGCCCTCCACCAGGCAGCCGACAAGGCCACCAAAATCTTCGCCAGGAGAATCCAGGAGCCCGCCGACGTCATAATCGCCGAGGTCACCGGCCCGCTGGGGCAATCCTTTTATCAGGCCGACAAGGGCATCAAGAATAACGAGTGGGCCGTGAGAGATGCAGGAACCATCATTCTCCTGGCCCCCTGCCAAATGGGAGTCGGGCAGGACCACTTCCTCAACCTGCTCCGCGAGGCCGACTCTTACGAGCAGGCAGTCGATCTCGTGGACAAACGCGGATACCAGCTCGGCGACCACAAGGCCGTTCGCCTTCGCCACCTGACCGACCCCAAGTGCCGCGGCGTGCGGATCATGGTCGTCAGCAGCGGCCTGAGCGACCACGATGCGGCAGTGCTTGGTGTGACCAGGTCGCCCACGGTTGCCGATGCACTGTCGGCCGCGGGGGCACACCCGCGAAGCGACCGCATATACGCAATAAAGGATGCCGCCAACATGACCGTGCTGCCCGAGGGCATGTGAGTGCGTGGGATTTGACATCGCGGCCGTACACGATTACTGTTGTAGCAGTATGAAGACCGCAGATAACGCAGTCGCCGAGATCCTGATAGTCGAGGACAACACCGCCCATGCGGAGGCCATCGAAGAGGGCCTTGTTCGCCTGGGTCATCATTGCGAGGTGGTGGCCGACGGCGCGGTGGCCATCGAGCGGCTGGCCTCCCACCGCTTTGACATCGTCGTGACCGATCTGATGCTGGGGCAGGGCCCGGACGGCCTGGCGGTTCTTGCCGCCGCGAACGAGAAATCTCCCGACACGAAGGTGATCCTGGTAACGGCCCACTCGTCAGTGGCAACGTGCCGCAGCGCGCTTCAGCAGGGTGCATTCGACTACATAGAAAAGCCGCTGAACCTTGAGGAGCTGCGAGCGGTGATTTCCCGCGCGGCCGAGGTCACGGCCCAGCGCAGGGTGATAGCCGAGCTCAGGCAGCAGCTCAACGACAGCTACGGCTTTGAGAACATCGTCGCCAACAGCAAGGAGATGGTGCAGGTGCTGGACACGGTCAGCCGGGTTGCGGCGACGGACCTGCCGGTGCTTATCCTCGGTGAAACAGGCGTCGGCAAGGAACGCCTGGCCCATGCTATCCACCAGAACTCTCCCCGCAGCGAGCATCGCTTCGTGGCGATCAACTGCGCCGGACTGAGCGAGACGCTTCTGGAGGATGACCTGTTCGGGCACGTCAAGGGCGCCTACACGGGGGCCGACGCCGAGCGGGCCGGCAGATTCGAGCACGCCAGCGATGGAACGCTCTTCCTCGATGAAATAGGCGACATGCCGGTCGCCATGCAGGCAAAGCTACTCCGCGTGCTGGAGGACGGCGAGGTCGTGCGCGTCGGGTCCAACGAGCCCATCCGCGTGGACGTCCGCATAATCAGCGCCACCAACACGGACTTGGCCTCCCGCGTCGAGGCAAAGGAGTTCCGCGAAGACCTCTACTTCCGCATCAAGGGGGCGACGATCACGATCCCTCCGCTCCGCGAACGCCGCGAGGACATCCCCGTGCTCATCGACCTTTTTATCCAGAACGTCTGCAAGGCCCACGGGTCGAAGGTAAGGTCGCTGGCGCCCGACGCCAGGCGGCTTATGACGGCGTACCCCTGGCCGGGAAACATAAGACAGCTTCGCAACGTGGTGGAGAATATGGTGGTGCTGGCCGGCGAGGGCAAACTCACCGTGGACGACCTGCCGCCGGAGATTTACCAGCGTCCGGGCGAGGCCGCCAGCGCCCAACTGACGCAGCTTGCCGGCATCAGCATCGAGGAAGCGGAAAAGGAGCTCATCCGCAATACGCTGAAGATGGTGGAGGGCAACCGCGAGCAGGCGGCCAAGATGCTCGGTATCGGCGAACGGACCCTGTACCGCAAGATCAAGGAATACGGCCTGAAGGAATGATTCAATTGTGGATTGCGGATTGAACCGTCACGAAGATGGATTGTGATGGTCTTTCAGTTTAGCGGCGTCCCCAGGGGACGCGTTAAAGTAAACGGTGAGGTGTTTTTCTGTGTCCATCCGCATCCTGCCCGTGAATCTTGTCAACAAGATCGCCGCCGGTGAGATCATCGACCGTCCCGCAAGCATCGTAAAGGAGCTTGTGGAGAACGCCCTCGATTCCGGCGCGACGCGCATCGACGTCGCCGTCGAGGACGGCGGAAAGAGGCTCGTTTCAGTTGCCGACAACGGCTGCGGCATGACCGCCGATGACTTGGCGCTGGCCTTCGCACCACACGCTACCAGTAAGATTACCAGCGAGGATCAGCTCTTCAACATCGCGACGCTGGGCTTTCGCGGGGAGGCCCTGCCGAGCATCGCCTCGATCTCGCACGCGCACATTCGAACTCGCTGCGCCAGCGACGAAAGCGGCTATGAGCTGGCCACCTCCGCGGACCAGGTCGGCGAGGTCCGGCCCTGCGCCGCCGCGCCCGGAACCACCACAACCGCCAGGGACCTGTTCTACAACACGCCGGCCAGACGAAAGTTCATGCGCACCACCAACACCGAGTTCGGCCACGTCACCGAGCAGATTACCCGCCTTGCCCTACCGCATCCGCGCGTGGCCTTCACCCTGACCCATAACGGCCGCCAGACCCAGGACCTGCCCGCGTCCGACTCGACGGCCTCTCGCATCCGGGACCTGTTCGGCGACGACCTCGCCGACAGCCTGATCCCCATTGTCTCTCGCAAAGGCCCGGTTAGCATCGCGGGACTGATCGGGCCGCCGGGCGCTGCGCGGACATCGGGCAAGTGGCAGTACTTCTTCCTGAACGGGCGATTCATCCGCGACCGGCTTCTGTCGCACGCGCTGCGGGAGGCGTACCGTGGCCTGCTGGATTCCAGCCGCTGGCCGGTGGCGTTCATATTCGTCGAACTGGACCCGGGCGAAGTCGACGTGAACGTGCATCCGACCAAGATCGAGGTGCGGTTCCGCGACAGCGGCGCCGTTCACGGTGAGCTGTTGGCGGTGCTGCGGGCGACGCTTAACAAGGCCGACCTGTCGCCCAGTGCGGCGGCCACCGGCGCAGTGGCGCCTGCGCAGAGCGATAATCCCGCCGGCGAGCACCGGCGCGAATCGCTCCGCCAGGCCATGGCGGACTTCTTCAAGTCCACCCCGCCGCCCCAGCCGCACCTGGGGTTTTCCGGAACGTCGCACCCGCGGGCATCCGGAGGGTCTGCCGCGCCGCCCGTGCAATCAGTCCAGAGGCCACCCCTTGGGGTTCCGCCGCAAGCTCCCCGCCCGCAGCAACACCCAACTGTCCCCAAAGCCACGCCGCCCTGTGAGCCGGCAGCCGCCATCCAGATCCACAACTCCTACATCGTCGCCGCAGCCGAGGATGGGCTTGTAATCGTGGACCAGCACGCGCTGCACGAGCGGCTCATCTACAACGACGTCCGCCGCCGGCTGACGGCCGGGCCACTCACCGCGCAGCGACTGCTCATACCAGAGACGCTCAAGGTCACCGCCGAGGAGGCCGCACACATCGAGAGCCGCGCCGATCTGCTCGGCCGCTTGGGGATCGAGATTACCGCATTCGGCCCGGGCATGGCGGCGATTCAACAGTTCCCGTCGCTCCTGGCCGAACGAGGCGTTGCACCCGGCGAATTTGTCAGAGGGGTTCTCGACGAGTTAGCCGAAGACGAAACAGTAGACCCGGAACGATTGCTTGAAGAGGTCATCAAGATGATAGCCTGCAAGGCGGCGGTCAAGGCGGGCGAGGCGCTGGGTCCGGACGAGATGAACCGCCTGCTCAGCCGTCTCGACCAAGCGGACAAAGGCTCGTTCTGTCCGCACGGCCGCCCCACCACGCTGAAGCTGACACTCAAGGATCTGGAAAGGCAGTTCAAGAGGACGTGACGGCAATGAGAAGGTACATCCTGACGATTGCCGCAGCAGCCGCGATGGCTGCGCCCTTCGGCTGCAGCTCCGGCGGAACCTTCGGGGCCCAGCAGCTGATAGAGCCCATCACCGAGCCAGGAAGGGGCATGCTGAGGCTGATGGGCAGTACGGACTGGCTGATCAAGCGGGGGCGGATCGACGCGCATCGCCGGATCAAGGTAAGCGACGGCGCGGACATGGACGTGTGGATCATCAAGGCTCGCCCCGCGAAGGACGCCGCCAAGATCGGCGCGACGGCGCTGGTCATCCACGGCTTGACAGCCAGCAAGGCCTGGTTCCTGTCACTGGGCGAGGCTCTGGCTAAGGCCGGCTGGGACGTGATCCTGCCCGATCTCCGCACCCACGGCTACAGCGGAGGCACGTACCTAACCTGGGGGGCCATAGAAAAGTACGACATGAAGGAGATCGCAAGCGCCCTTATCGAGGAGGGGCTTGTCGCGCCTCGGATTTTCGCTTTGGGCGGTTCGCTGGGCGGATGCGTAGCCATTCAGTACGCGGCCGTCGATCCGAGGTGTGAGGGCGTAATGGCGCTGGCGCCGCCGACGGGCATACGGGGCGGCGTGAGGCTGATGGGACCGTTCTCGACCAAAGAGGCCACCGAATCGGCCGTCGGCCGGGCCGGTGCAATAGCCGGATTCGACCCGGACAACGCCTCCGCCGTCATCGCCGCGGGGAGACTGAAATGCCCTCTGATAATTGTCCACGGGTCCTGGGATGTGGTCGTTCCCCGCCGGCACTGCCAGGAGATCTACGACGCGGCCAACGTGCCGAAGAAGCTCATCCTGCTGTGGTTCGCCGATCACACCAGCGTCCAGAAGGGACGCAACAAGTGGATCGTAAAGAAAATGCAGATGCTGCTGGACATGCCAATGCAAAGCAAACCGGCACCTCCCACCCCCTGATCTTCATCGCGACTGCTCTCGGGGCTGCCTGATTCCACGAAAGGACCGGAAATGGTCAGAATACTACGATTGCTCTGCATGCCCATATGTCTGGTATTCCTTGCCCTGGCGGTCGGGCTGATTCTTTCGACCCTCCCCCGCCGGACAGAGACCAAGAAGACCAGAAAGTATATCATTGGGCGTCTGCTGCTGCTTCTGGCCCTGCTGGGCCTGTATGCGCTCAGCATCCAGCCCGTGGCCAACGCACTGATCCTTCCGCTCGAATCGCACTACCCCGCAGCGGATGCTGAAGCCATGAAGGACGTTGAGGTGATTATCGTCTTGGGCGGAGGGGCTTATCCGGCGAGCGAAACGAGGCTGCACGCCGCACTGTCGGGCGCATCTCTGCTCAGGGTTATCGGCGCGGTCAGACTGCTGCGAACCTGCAACGCCCGTTATCTGCTGTTCACCGGCCACAGCTCCATTGAAGGCGCGCCCACGGTGGCGGAGGTGATGCGCCGCGCAGCGATCGACATGGGCGTTCCGAGCGAGAAGATACTCATCGAGAAGAAGGCCTCCAACACCTTCGAGCACCCTGCGCGAATACTGGGGGCTTTCCCGGAGACTAAGGACATGAAGATTGCGGTGGTCACGTCGGCGATCCACATGCCCAGGTCGGTTGCGGCATTCGAGGAGTATTTTGAGCCGGACAGGATTGTCCCCGCGCCGGTTTACTGGTACCACCTCAAGCCCCCGGTGGCGGTATCGAGCTACCTGCCGAACGACGGGTCCCTGAACTTGAGCACGATGGCCTTCCGGGAATACCTCGGGCGCCTCTGGTACAAGATCCGCCCCAAGCCCAAGGTCAACCGCCCCACCACGGAACCTACTCGTTGAAGCTCCTGGGGCGGTCGACGGAGTTGCAGAGCTCCTCTTCGGTGGCCTCGACCACGCTGCCCTTGGCGGGCACCGCATCCAGGAACAGCACGAAGTCCAGCTCCTGCTTCGCCTTGCCTCGCTCATCCGCGAACTTGCGGACGATCTCAACCGGCGGCAGAGTGTCACGCCCCATTATGCGCTTAAGCGGAAAGTGCAGCATACCCTCGTACGCCCGGTAAACCAACTCCGAGCACACCAGCTTGTCAGACGTGAAGAAGTCGAAATCGAAGTCGTACGGCTTGCCCACGTGGCGGAACGCCTTTGCGATGGCCTCGCCCTTCTGCTTATCGGTCAGCCGCGGACGCAGCACCGCAATGTAGTCCGCGTTAAGCGAATGGGCCAGCGAGGTGAACACGACACCCTCGCCGACGGCCTCGATAAGCGTGTGCGGCTGCCCGTCGGCATCGAGTTTGAGATACTCGGCCATATGCGCCTTGACGGCGTCGTCATCGGCGATTCCCAGCCTCTTCAGGTCGTCGATGTTTCCCACGTAGAGCACGGCGTGCGGCCAGAACCCCGGCAGGAAGGCGTTCGAGAGAAACCAGTTCCGCCGCTCCACGATAATGTCACCGGGCTTCAGCAGCGGGCGAATCTCCTCGATCTTGGCCACCGAGATGAACGGCTCGCGCTGAACGATCCGCACATCGCCGAGCCACTGCGAGACCATGGACTGCACCGCGTAGACCGGGTCGTAGGCGTCCTCCTTGACGCGATCCAGGAACAGATCGAACTGCATATGATGCCGCGCGGGCCTGTTCTGGCGGATGTACTTGCCCGCGGCCAGCGCCCGCGATTCCAGCCAATCGAAATCCCCCGACGGAAACACACCCGCCTCCCGCCACGAACGGCGGTTCTGCTCGAAGTACGCGCTCATCTCGTCGCAAAGTTCGATGTTGCGCCGGCCGGCAACGTCTTCCCGAATCCGGTCGAACATCCCCGCCGAAATCCCCCACGTCGGCTCGCCTTCGTTGAGCTTGCGACGTTCGGCCTCCTTGTCGCCGTAGGCGATTACCAGCTTCAGCCCCGCTTCATAGGTGATGGCGGTGGCCGCGTGGCCCACTATGAAGCACCGGTCGCGTACGGCCGGATCGCGCACCGCCTGAAAGCCGCAGTACGTCGCCATCAGCCTCAGCAGCGCCGAACGATACGAAAGATACGTCACGAAGTACCACCGGAATTTCTCGTCCTCATCCGGGAGGTAGTACTCCCTGTTCTCAGCCTTCATGCGCTTGGCCACCTCGTCGGTGAAGGCCCGCATCTTGCCCTCCAGGTCGGAAAGGCCCACCGCCACGGTCTTCAGCCTGGCCAGGTCCGTCGTGAGCTGCCTGTCGATCTCCTCCCGGGACAGATTCGCAATCGCCGAAGGAAACTGCTCCAGTGAATGCTCACGCATCGCGGTGCGGCGTCCGACGTACAGGCCCCCGGCCAGCACAATCACGTGCGACGTCGCTATGATCGCTATCTTGCCGCCCAGCCTGAGCCGCACCGAGCCGGGCCGGGCCCGCACGTGGCGAATCCAGACTATCAGCGACCCGATAACACTTCCGGACGCCGGTATCGACCCCAGCAGCAGCAGGACGGGGCCGATATTGGCCATCAGATGGTAGCGAAAGCCCAGGACGAAGAAGTCGACGGCCGCCAGGACGGTGAGGACAAGCGTCACATTGCAGAGCCAGTCGCCCCGCTCGCGCCGCCCTCGCAGCAGGAGCAGCACGTGGGTGGCCGCTACGGAAGGCACCATTGCTATCCACCATATCCGCCAGGCAAGCGACTCTGTCCTCCAGCCGGTCCAGACCAGGATGGCGAAGCAGATCTGCGATGCGACGATGGCCGTGAGGCCGAGGATCAGGATCTTTGAGAACCGTCCCGCCAGGGACAGTTGAATCCGCGCCAGGCCGACCCCGATGACAACCGCCACGAACGTAAGAAGCACTTGCGCCCTGGTGGAGCCGATCCCCACCGCCGCCGAGACGGTCAGCAGCACCAGGACCGCACCCAGCGAAGCCAGCATGATCAGGCGCAGCAATCGCTGCGCTGGTTTTGTCACTATTGGCTCAGGCATGATCGCCTCGCTGACTGTATCTGCCGCACCGCCAAGAGGCAATAGCTAATCGCCGCTCCAGGACGCTACAATGAACTGACATGGACCCACTCACACAGGGCCTCTTGGGCGCGGCGACGGCGGAACTGGGGTTCCGACAGCGAATCGGGCCCCGCGCCACGCTGATGGCCTTTGGCGCGGCCATGACGCCGGACCTGGATCTGCTGGCCGGACGGGCGCTGAGCGCAGCCGCAGGCCGTTCCGGTTTCGATTCGCTGATGCTCTTCCACCGCGGGCCCACACATTCACTGCTCATGGTGCCGTTTATCGCCCTGGTGATAGCGTTCTTCTGGTGGCTGGTGAGGCGGCTTACCCGTTCGCGCCGGCGCGGCGAGTTGGAGTCCCCAAATCTGCCCTCCGGCGGCGCGCCCGAGTCGCCGTTCCTTTTACTATACGGCTGCATCTTCGTGGCGGTGCTCACCCATGGCCTGATCGACTGGTGCACATCATTCGGCACGCAGATTCTCTGGCCGCTCACCCGGCAGCGCTACGCGCTCGATGTCATGCCGATCATCGACATCTTCTACACGCCCATTCTCCTACTGACGGTTATTGGCTGCTGGCTGGTCAGAAGGATCCGCCCCGCCGCTCGCCGCACCACACTCACCGTGGCCTGGGTGGGATTCATCCTGAGCATGTGTTACATCGGTGGCGGGTGGTTCGCCCGCGAGCGGGCCGTCAGCCTCGCCCGCGGCATGACCGCGCGGAAGGGAAACATCCTCCGCGTCGATGCGTATCCGGTCGTCGGAAGCATTCTCCTGTGGCGGGGGCTGGTGGAATGCGACGACCGCTGGACCGCCTGGCGGATCCACCTGCTGGCCCCCACCGCCGACAGGGCGCCGTCCACGACGGTCAGGAAGCTGCCGCAAAACAAATGGGTCGACCGCGCCCGCACGCTCCAGAGGGTGAAGGATTTCGAATGGTTTTCCATGGGGCGGATGCGGCCGGAATACACCTTTACCGGCGGCGGACACGTCGTCGAGTTCCAGGATATGCGCTACGGTTCCACGCCGGAAGGCGTCAGGAGCCTCTGGTGCATGCGGGTGGAGTATGACGATTCGGGCAAGTTGGTCTCGGCGAGGCGCGTGCACAACACCGAAGCCAGGCAGCGGATGCGCCTCATAAAGCGGCTCTGGCGCGACCTCTGGAACCCGTAGAGGTCGTGGCGCTTCAGCCCCAAATCAGGTGGCCACACTATCGCAACGATTCGCAACACCCTCCCGGCTTGTCCTGAGTCCCCAGGGGATCGAAGGGCCTGTCCTGAGCGAAGAGGAAGTCCAGAAAACATCCGCTGAGAACCTTGCACATCCTTGCACTTTTTTCCCAAATAAAGTGCAAGGTTTCGCGGCGCAAAACCACCCCTTAACCCCCGCATTTCCAAGGCATTACGTTCGTTTCGCAACCTTGCACTTTTTGGCCACCAGGTGCAAGGTTTCGCCCCTGCTTCAAAGAATCTGTAGATGCCGGCCCTGCCCCCGCTGGACTCTTCGTATTTGAGAGAAGGTCTCGAGTATTCCGCGCGACCAAAGGCCCGCCGACAGCCGCCCCCTGCCTGAACCGCCTCTCCACGGCGGATCGGGCGCAGAACTCACAAGGCCTCATTCGCCAATGGCTTACGGCAATATCCCGGCCTTCGGCCTTCCAAGGCCGGCCTCCCGCAGCCGGAGACGGCCAAGCCGCCTAACTTGTTTTCTCAAATGACCTTGCGGTCCGCATCCTCCAGGCCCCATGGGCCCCGAGGGGGGGCGGTCTGGTTTCGGCCTTCGAGGCAGGCGCATGAAAAAGGCGGCCGCTTTCAGACCACCTCGCTGTGCTCACGTATATTATACGCAGTCGTTCATCCGCCGCCCACCGGGTTCGTAGCCAGGCATTCTACGCGCGCCACTCCTGATTGGAGCTTATGAACCATTTCCAGAATCGCCCGCCCATGGGAGGGATGTTACACTCTCGGGTGCCGGTCCTCCAGGGATCACATCTTCGACTGGCGTTCGGCGAGGAACTTGATGAGGGCCTTGTCGAACGACATGGCGTTGTCGACAGTGACGAAGTCGGCCTGGACCTTCTGGCACTCGCGCTTGTATTCGTCGATAAAGGCCTGCATCTCCGCCAGATAGCCCGCCTGGATCGCCCGTGGGTCGGTGTCGATCTGCTCCGACGTCTCCGGGTCGCGGAAACGTGTCTGCCCGTCGAAGTCAAAGACGAGCTCGCTGTGGTCCAGCACCTGGAAGATGATAAGGTCGTGCCCGCGGAATCTCAGGTGCTGCAGCGCACGGATGACCTCCTCCTGGTCCGCCAGAAGGTCGGAAAGCAGTATCATCATCCCGCGCTTCTTCACGCGATCGGCCACGTCGTGGATGGCCCCGGCCAAGTTCGTCCGGGCGGCGGGCTTGGTCTTGGCCAGAATGCCCAGAATGTTCGTCAGGTGCGACCGCTTCGTCCGGGGCGGCAGGAACGACCGAACCTTTTCGTCGAACGTGATCAGTCCTATCGCGTCCTGCTGCTGAACCATCATGTAGCCGATGGCCGCGGCCAGGCAAATCGCATAGTCCATCTTGCTCATCCGCCCGCCACGGGAATATCCCATGCTCGCGGAGCAGTCCACCAGCAGGTAGGAGTCGAGCGTGGTCTCGGCCTTGAACTTCTTGATGTAGAACCGGTCGGTCTTGGCGAAGACGTTCCAGTCGATCTGCCGGATGTCGTCGCCGGCCGTGTACTTTCGGTGCTCTGAGAACTCCACCGAGAATCCCTGGAACGGCGAGCCGTGCAGCCCCGCGAGGAACCCCTCGACGATGAACCGCGCCTTCAGGTCCAGTCGCTGCACCTGCTGGATGACATCCGGGCGGAGATACTCTTGGACGGCGATGCCCATGGGTCAATTGTCAATCACCCGCGGCCGATTGTCAATCAGCGTTCCCCGCGCACGGGCCACAAGCCCTGTACCCGCGCCGCCCGCTGTGGTATAGTGCCCGCCAGAAAGGAACCTATCATGAAAGAGTTTCATCACATCGGTCTGGTGACCGATACCGAAAAGCCCGGCGAGAACTACTTCGAGATGCTCAAGGTCTGGGGCACCAACCCCGACGACGACCCGAATAAGATCGAGTGGGTCCGGTTCGCGCCGGACAGCCCACTGGCCGACACGCCGGTGGCCAAAATGCCACACACCTCCTGGGCCGTCGACGACCTCGATGCGGAGCTCGAAGGCAAGGACGTTGTGGTTGGCCCCCTGACGGCCGCCGAGGGCGTGCGCATCGCCTACTTCATGCAGGACGGCGCGCTGATCGAGTACCTCGAAGTCAAGCAATAGTCGTTGCGGGCGATCCGACCCTCGCGCATTACTGGCACGACCGGCTGACGTTCGGCGACGGCTTGGCGCCGGGCATGTCCATGCGCGGATTGTCCTTCAGCATCTTGGTCACGGGCTCGAACGTCGCGAGGATCTTCAGGTAGTCGACGTCCTTCGTGTTCTTGAAGATGGGCTTTCCACACTTTTCGCTTCCGCCGGCGGCCTTGGCCAGCGGTGCGACGAGGAACGGGTTCAGCTCGGGCTCGGTGATGCGTGTCCAGACGCGGCGCGGCACGCCGCGCTTGTGGCATGAGGCGCACCGCCGCTTGGACACCTCGCCCAGCACGCCGTTGAGTTTGGGCGGCAGTATCTGCCGGCACCCGCGGTTGTTCGGGTAGGCCGTTTCGCTCGTGCCGTAATACGGAACGTTCAGGTCGATCCACGCCAGAACGCGGCGCCGGCTGGTCTCGTCGATCGTGAATCGCGGCTTGCCCTTGTTGTTGGGATGCCCCGAGACCACCACCTCAGCCAGCTTGCTCTTCGGCGAGCCCCATGACCTGGGCTTCACCTCCAGGATGTTCCACTCCTGCCCGTTGTAGGTGGGAATCCAGTTGACGTACTGCGTGCCGCGCTTTCCCTGGCCTTCACGGGCCAGGACGTCGTACGAAACGTTGAAGTAGTCGGTCTTTCCGCCGGTCAGGTCGATACCCTTGGGCGGATCGACGGCACTGTGGCACTTGATGCAATACTTGTCAAACACCGGCTGAACGATCCTCGAATAGTCGAACCCGCCCTTGCCCCATTCCATCGGCTTAAGGTCGCGCGGCTTGCCCTTGAAGGCGTCTCCCGGCTTCAGCAGGGGCGGCTCGGCCGTGCTGCGATCGTGGCACCCGACGCATCCCTGCACCTCGCCGGGTCGCAGATGCGTGAAGCTCCGCATTCTCTGGATGGCCCGCCCCTTGGCGTCGATGGCCATGAAGTAGATGGGTATGTTGGCCGGCACGCGGAAATGGGCCGAGCCGTCCTCGTCCAGCGGCACCTCGCCCAGCACCTGCTTGCCCGCGTACGTCGCCCCGCACGAGATCACCGGAAACTGGAACCCGAACGCCCGTTTGCTCGGGTCGATCCGGATGGGTTTTGCCAATTCGCGGACCACGCGGATTGCCTTGACCTCGCCCCGCTTGACGTGCGGCTCGAGGCCGTGGTACACGTCCTGCAGGTACAGCGTGGCGTATTTCTTCTCGTTGTCGAAGTATCTGTGGGCGATTATGGGGGGGCGCTTGCGCGCGGCGGCGGGCTGGGTGTAGAACCACTGCATTCCGCCGGCCGGTCGGGCCAGGGCGGTGGAAACGCAATCGCCCGCGATTGTCCGGATCAGCGCCGGCCCGCGGGCCGAGACCAGGAACCGCCTGCGGTCCAGCGGCACGGGGCAGCTGTACGGCTTGGACCCGCCGGTGTTGCCGTTGCCCCTGTTTATCGGTCCAATGGGCGTGTCGGGGGTGACGTTGACGATTGCTTCCTGTGCGTTCAGGCCCTTGCGGGGATCGATCACGCCGATGGCCCCGCGCGTCGGGCCGTTGTGGCCCGTCATCGTGCAGATAATCTTCCGCGTGCCGGGAATCGACCTCGCCTCCATGAACGTACCCGGCGTGAGCACGCGGTTGCCGAAGAAGCCCGCCATGCCCGTACCGTCGGGGTTGATCGTCCAGAGACTCTGAATAGGAATGGCGGGCCGGTCGACGTATTCCCAACGCGAGTAGATGATGCGGCCGTCGTCGAGCACGTATGGTGTGAAGTCGTTCAGGTAGTTCGCCGACAGCTTGCTCACGTTCGAGCCGTCCGCGTTCATGCGATAGACGATGCCAACCGGCGCGTGCCAGCAGTAGGCGAACTGCGGCACCCGCGTGCTGAGAAACGCAATGCCTCCGTCCGGCAGCCAGCAGGCGTTGTAATCATGCCACACGCCGTCGGTAAGCTGCTTGAGGTTGCTTGCGACCTTCCCGTCGGGTGCGGTCGGGTCGATGTCAACCGTCCACAGGTGGTACCCCTTGCCCATGCCCCGCCGCCAGCTGAACAAAACCTTCCGCCCGTCGTACGACAGGTCGCAGTCCAGAATCTGCCCCTTGGGCGAATCGACCAGCTTTATCGGCTTGGCCTTGCTGTCGCGGGTGGAGATCAAGTACAGCCCCCCGCCGTTGCGCTGGCCCTCGTAGTGATACGTATAAACGTGCGTCGCGGTGATCTCATACCGCATGATCGCCAGCAGCTTGTCGACGTCGAACAGCAGCACCTCACGCTGCAGCTTCGCCAGATCCTCGGACCCGTCCTCGACCTTCTCCAGGCGCGAGAGGTGATCGGCCGCCTTGGCGTACCTCTTGCCGTGAATCGCCTTCAGATCGGCGATCAGGGCGCGGACCTTTTCGCGGTCGACCTTGCCCGCCCGCGGCGCCTTGGCCGGCGCGGGAGGCGCCCGCCGGGCCGGCGCCTTCAGCGTCGCCTTCTTTGTCCACGCAGCGAGGTCCTTGTCGGACGGGCTTTGCCCGAACACCAGCATCTCCGCCGCGCCGGGATTCATCCCGCCAAAGGAGTTCAGGAACTTGATCGTGATCTTGCTGACCTTGGCCTTGGCGAATTTCACCCGCTGCGGGCCGTGGATCATCTTGAACGCACCCTTGGCGACCGGGGCCTTCGCATCGTCCAGATAGACCTCGTAGTCCTTCCAGACTTCGTTCATGAACCACGCGGTGCGTCCGAAGTAGATAATCTCGGCGGCCTCGACGGGCTGCTTCCACTCGAAGGTGAAGTCGGCCTTGTCGCCTGACTTTGGCTTCAGTATGCACCAGGCCGTGCCGATGTCGGCGCCCTGGCTGCCGGCCGGTGGGATCTTGCCGTCCACGGCGAACCGCGACAGGTAGGAGTTATTGTGCTCGGAGGTGGCTGAGGTCTTGGCCTTGGCCGCAAGGTTTTCCGGCATGGCCGCCATCGCAGGCGCGGCAATGCCCACCGTAGCGGCCAAGACAACACACAATGCATCAGCAATACGTCGGCAATTTGGCATAAGATTGGATCTCCAGTGTGTGCGCTGCGGTCCTGTCTCAGATGATCGTCACAACCAGCTCACGACACAAGCGCCAATCGGCCGAGTATCGCCACCGGTTCAGCCGCTCAGGCCTGCTTGTAATCCTTGCCCGCGTTGCTTTCCTTGCAGGAGGCCTGCCACTTGAGCAGCGTCTCCTTCATCGCCTTGACGACGTCCGGCTTGTCGGCGGCTATGTTCTTCTTCTCGCTGGGGTCCTCGATCAGGTCATACAGCTCAAACCCGTCCGCCTCGCCCCTTGATCGGCCGTCGCCCTTGGCCTTCTTCTTGCGTTTCAATCCCCGGGTCCGGATCAGCTTGTAGCGGTTATCGGTCAGCGACATCTGCCCGGATGACTGAAAGCCGATCGGCCGCGGGCGCTCGGTCATCTTGCCCTCGATCAGCGGCAACAGGCTCACGCCGTCGATCGGATCGGGCTGGCCCTTCATCTTGAAGCCCAGCACGTCCAGAACCGTCGGGAAGTAGTCGCTCGTGCAGCACGGCATCGCGACTGCGCGAGGCTTGGCAACCTTGGCCGGCCAGACCATAAGCCCCGGCACGCGAACCCCACCCTCATAAAGGCTGCGCTTGCGGCCTCGCAGCGGCCCAGCCGTTCCGTTCGTACCGTTGTACTTCGAACCCTCCGGGCCGTTGTCGCTGCTGAACCACAGCATCGTGTTGTCAGCCACGCCGAGGGCTTTCAATTCCTTGCGCAGTCGACCCATCTGATCGTCCATCGCGGTGATGCATCCGAGGTAGTCCTTGCCCCGGTGGCCCTTGTACATCTCGAGGTACTTTCCGCCCGCGACGACGGGCAGGTGTGGCGTGTGAAACCAGATGACGGCGAGGAACGGCTTCTTCTCCTTGGCCGCCGCACGGATGAACGGGATTGCGCGGTCCATGATGATGCGCGAGTCGTCGCCTTTGAGATTCTCGGTGACGCGTTGCTCGGGCCCGTCCCAGTAGTACGTTCCGTAGGGCTCATCCTTCGTACCCGGTTTGATCATCGGGTCCCAGGTGGGGACCTTGGCCTCGGTGGAGAAGCACACGTCGAATCCATTCTTCCACGGGGGCGAGTAATGCCGGGTATCGTCGGGCTTGCCGCGGTTGGAGTCCTTGACCTTGGTCGTCAGCGTCCCGAGGTGCCACTTGCCGAAATGCCCGGTCGTGTAGCCCTGCGTCTTGAGCGCCTCGGCCAGCGTGATCTCCTCCTTCTTCATGTGCCCGACGTTGGCGAACATTATCCCGTAGCGATACGGATGCCGCCCGGTCAGGCAGCTTCCGCGAGTGGGCGAGCACACCGGGGCACCCGAATACCACCGGTCGAACCGCAGGCCCTGCTTGCTCATCGCATCCAGATTCGGCGTCTTGAGAATCTTATGCCCGTTGTATCCGCAATCGCCCCACCCCTGATCGTCCGTCATGCAGAGGATAACGTTCGGTTTGTCCCGCGTTTCTTCCGCGGCATGCGCCAAGCGACCAACGAAAAGTCCGACCACGCCCGCGCCGGCCGTCTTCAGGAAGCCACGCCTTGTATAATCAGCCATTCAAGTACTTCCCTATTTCTTCGCCCGGCCCACCGGGCGGACGTTCGCCTTCAGTTCCTTGTCGAACTTGTCCATCATATCCTTCAGCCGCTTGACTATCTCCGGATGGTCGGCGGCCACGTTCTTCTTCTCGCCTATGTCCGCGGCAAGGTCGTAAAGTTCGCCGCCCGGCTTCTTCCGGCCGCCCGAGGCACGCAGCTTCCACTTGCCGCTCCGCACAGCCTGCAGCGCGTTTCCGCGATAATAATAGAACCCCTCGTGCGGGCTCTTGGCCCCGGCTTCGGCCAGGAGCAGCGGGCGGATGTCCTTGCCGTCGATCACCCGGTCCGTGGGCGCCTCGCCGCCGGCAAGCGCGGCGAACGTCGGCAGAAAGTCGATCGTCGAGGCCACCTCAGAGCAGACCTTTCCCGCCGGAATCTTTCCCGGCCAGCGCATTATCGTCGGCTCGCGCATGCCACCCTCGTACGTCGTGAACTTTCCGTCGCGCAACGGCTTCGCACAGCCGCCGTTCTTGCGCTTGGACAGCCACGGGCCGTTGTCCGACGTGAAGACCACCAGCGTGTTGTCATCCACGCCGGCCTTCTTCAGCGCCTTGAGAATCTCCCCGACCGACCAGTCGATCTCCTCGATCACGTCGCCGTACAGGCCGCGCTTGCTCTTGCCCTTGAACTTCTCCGAGGCGAACAGCGGCACGTGCGGCATCGTGTGCGGGAGGTACAGGAAGAACGGCTTCGCCTTGTTGGCGGTGATGAACTTGACGGCCTCCTCGGTGTAGCGCTTGGTCAGCGTGGTCTGATCGACGGGATATTCGATGACCTTCTCATCGCGCAGCAGCGGCACCTGATTTCTCGCAGCCTTTGCCGTTTTCAGTGTTTCAGCCGTCAGGCCCTGGCCTAGCTTCGCGCCGTCGGCGGCGGTCATGCCCTTGGCAATGGTCATGTCGTTGCTGTACGGGATGCCGTAGTAGCTGTCGAACCCCTGGGCGGTCGGCAGGAACTGCGGCAGGTGTCCCAGGTGCCACTTGCCTATGCAGGTGGTGGCGTACCCCCGCTTCTTCAGGATGTCCGCGATCGTGATCTCCTTGGGGTTCAGGCCCACGTTGGCGCGGGGAAACAGGACGCTCGTAAGGCTCACGCGCGGCGGGTAGCAGCCGGTTAAGAGCCCCGCGCGCGACGGCGAGCAGACCGCGCTGACCACGTAGAAGTCGGTGAACTTCATGCCCTCCGCGGCCATGCGGTCCAGGTTCGGCGTCTTTATGTCCGGCGAGCCGAAGCACCCAACATCCTGGTAGCCCTGATCGTCCGTGAAGATGATGACGAAGTTCGGGGGTTTGTCCTTGGCGGCCGCGCGCAGCGTCCGCGGCACGGCCATCGCCGCCGCACCCAGGCCCACGGTCTTCAGAAAATCGCGTCGTCTCATGACTTCTCCTTCTTGCGCTTAGGCGCGCGGCCTTTGTCACGGGCGGCTTTCCCGCCTCCGGTCTTCACGCCCTTGTCCCCCTGCGACGCCATCCACTCCTTCAGGCTGGTCCGCATCTTTTGGAGGTTCTCTTTCATCGCCGGCTTGTTGGCGATGTTGTTGAGCTCATACGGGTCGGCCTCGGTATCGTACAGCTCCTCGGCCGGGTGGTGCTGGATCACATCCACCAGTCTGGCGGCCTTTGGGTCGGTCTTGGCCTTGGCGACCCAGGTATCCCAGACGTCGGCGTGGCTGTCAGGGATACCCTTGACCTTGGTGAAGTGCGTGGTCCAGGTGTTCTGGGGGCGGAGGTTCAGAACATACTTGTATCGCTTGTCCCGCACGCACCGCTGCGGGAAGACGTTCATCGTTCCGTCGCCGGTGTGGGTGGCGAAGATTCTGCGGCGGAATGTCTCGGCCTTGCCGAGCAGCACATCCTTGAAGCTGCGCCCGTCGAGGCCTTCGGGCGCCTTGCCGCCGGCAACGTCGATGAACGTCGGCGTCACGTCCACGAAGGAGACCATCGCGTCGCAGACCGCGCCGGGCTTGATCTTGCCGGGCCAGCGGGCGATGAACGGCACGCGCAGGCCGGTATCGTACACCGTCCACTTGCAGTGCGGCCATTCCGGCCCCTGGTCGGACGTGTAGATAAAGAGCGTTTTGTCCTCGTAGCCGTAGGCCTTCAGCGATGCCATCACCTCGCCGATGCGTTTGTCCATGGTGGTGATGTCCTGGTAGTAGTTGGCCAGGCCGGCGCGGGTCTTGGCCGTGTCGACCATGTACGGCGGAATCGGCAGCTTGGACCGATCATAAGTCTTGTTCCGCTCCCATGTTACGTGCGGGCTGTTCTCGCCCAGGATCAGGCACAGCGGCTGGTCGGCGTGCTGCCGGGCGTGGGAGGCCAGCAGCCGGTCGACGACCTTCGTGTCCAGCCCCTCGGCCCGGTAGCGCCGCGGCTGCTTCGGATCGCGCGGAAGGGTTGCCTTCACGTACTCGAAGTCGAAGACCTTCCTGGGGCGAATGTGAGTCTTGTTGGCCAGCACCACGCGATAGCCCAGCGCCTTGAGATAGGTCGGCAGGGACTTTATGCCCGGCCGGCAACTGGTGTGGTTGCCCATCGCGCCGTTGCGGGCCGGGTACAGACCGGTGTAGAGCACCGATCGCGACGGCGCACACGTGGGCGAGGCCGCGAACATCATGTCAAACCGCATTCCCTGCTTGGCCAGCGCGTCGATGTTGGGCGTGCGGATGGTCTTGTTGCCGTAGCAGCCGACAAAGTCCGTGCCGTGGTCGTCGGAGATGAACATGACGATGTTCGGCCTGGCCGGCTTTGGCGAGGCCGAATCGCCGCTGTCTTCCTCGGCCGCCAACGACGCCGCCGATCCGGCCCCCAGCGCAATCGCGCCCAGGCCCAACGTCTTCAGGAATCCGCGGCGTTCCACCGCTGCCGGCGTTTCAGGCATCCGTCTTCCCCTGCTTTCTCCCGCGGTCCTTCTTCTTGTCCTTCTTCGGCTTTCTCCCGCCGACCTTCCGATCCCACGGGTTGGGCTTGCGGGGGGTGTACTTGGGCCGGGCGTCTTTGACGAGTGTCGCGTCGATGACGGCCTGGAATTTCTTGATCGCGGCCACGTGCGGCGGCTCGGTGCTGTCGAGCAGGTTCTTCTCCTCATACGGATCGGCCTTCAGGTCGTGGAGGCGGATGATGCTCCGGTCGCCGCCCACCCAGACCTTGTACTGCTTGTCGCGGATTACCCGCGTGGCGTAGTCCCTCACGCCGCGGACGCCCTCTTTGTCCAGCTTTGCCGCCCCGTGCCCCAACGCCATAATCCACTTTCGTGGCGAGTCCTTGGCCTTGCCGAGGATCAGCGGCGCGATGGACTTACCGTCCACGGGAGCATCCTTGGGCGGCTTGGCGCCGGCCAGCTCCGCGAAGGTCGGCAGCATGTCGGTGAAGTCCGTCAGGGCGTCGGTGACCACGCCCTTGGGCACCAGGCCGGGGCAGTTCACGATGAACGGCTCACACGTGCCCACCTCGGACTCCTTGCCCTTGCCGCCCTTCACCTTCCTGCCGCTGCGTGTGCCGGTGATTCTCCCGCCCGTGCCGTTGTCCGTCGTGAAGATCACGATCGTCCGCTCGCGGATCTTCAGATCGTCAAGCGCCTTGACCAGCCGCCCCACCAGCTTGTCCGTGTAGCGGACCATGGCCTTGTGCCTGTCGAGCGGCGCGGTCACCTTCGGCTCATCCGGGGTGGGCACCAGCGGCCCGTGCGTCAGGGCCATCGGGAAGTAAAGCAGCATCGGCTCAGCCTTGTGCCTGGTCATGAAGTCGATCAGGAAATCGGTGTAAACGTCCGGGCCGAACTTGCCCTTGTACGTCTTGCTGCCCGCAGGCGTGTTGATGTAGGGATCCGCATAGCGATTGCCGCTGGCCTTCACGCCCGCCTCGTAGCCGGTCCACATGCACCAGTCGTCGAAGCCGTGCTTTTTCATCGCGTCGGGCGTGACGCGGAAGTCGTTGATCTGCCATTTGCCGGCGGCCGCCGTCGCATAGCCCGCCTCCTTCAGGATCCGCGCGAACGTGGTGTGATGCTGCCAGTCGAAGTACCCCACGCCCCACCGGGGCACGTCCCAGTGGTTGACCCATCCGGTTCGCCAGGGATACTGACCCGTCAGCAGCGTGACGCGCGTGGGCGTGCACTGCGGCATGGAGTAGGCGTTGGTGAACCGCATGCCGCCGGCGGCCAGCGCGTCGACATTCGGCGTCTTGATGTTCTCGGCCCCGTAGCAGCTTACCCACTCCTTGCCGAGGTCATCGACCATGATGAAGATAATGTTGGGCTTGTCGACGGTTACCGCTGCCGCAAGGTGTCCAGGCAGCGCCAGGGCGGCAGCGCCCACACCCGCCGCCTTCAGAAATTCACGACGATTCACACTCATCGGATATCCTTCCTTTCTTTAACCCCGCCGAGCCCAAAGCCTACCGGTCCCGACACGCCGGCACAAGCGCCGCTGCATTGCCCGCGGCGTCGGGCGACACGGTGCGCCTGGGCGCACGGGCCGCCATGCGGTATCATTCCTGAAACACGAGGAAACCACGCCATGAAATACATACTGCTTGTCACCGCGCTGACCGGCGTGCTGCTGGTGCCGCTCGCCCACGGCCGGCAGGACGCAGCCGCCGACGCCCCCGCCAAGAAGAAGGCAAGGAAGAAGCGCCCCGGGAGGACGCCCATGCCGCAGGCCACGCCCACCAGGACAATCGTGTACAAGAAGACCAAGGACGCCAAGGGTAAGGCGGTGGATCTGAAGCTGCACGTCTTCGAACCCGACGGGCACAAGGCCGGCGACAAGCGAGGGGCAATCGTCTTCTTCTTCGGCGGCGGATGGAACGGCGGCAATCCCAGCCAGTTCTTCCAGCACTGCAAGTATCTCGCCTCGCGCGGGATGTGGGCTGCGTCGGCCGAGTACCGCGTCCGCAGTCGCAACGGCACCACGCCGTTCGAGTGCGTCTCCGACGGGAAGTCGGCCGTGCGATACATACGCGAGAACGCAGCGAAGCTGGGTGTGGACCCCAAGCGGGTTGCCGCCGGGGGCGGGTCGGCCGGTGGGCACGTAGCCGCATGCACCGGCACGGTAAAGAAGCTGGACGAGGAGTCCGAGGACGCCTCCGTAAGCTCCGTGCCGGACGCCATGGTGCTGTTCAATCCGGTGATCTACTGCGGCCCGGACGGCGGATGCGGATACAGCCGCCTGAAGGACCGATGGAAAGAGGTCTCACCCCTGATGAACGTCAGCAAGGCCACGCCCCCCACCATCATCTTCCATGGCAAGGCGGACCCCGTCGTCAAGTACGCCAACGCCGAGAAGTTCGCCAAGGCCATGAAAGAAGCCGGCCGTCGCTGCGAACTGGTCGGGTTCGAAGGCGCCAAGCACGGTTTCTTCAACTTCGGCCGCGACGGAGGCGCCGCTTACATCAAGACTGTCCGGGCGGCAGATGCGTTCCTGGAATCGCTGGGGTTCCTCAAGGGCAAACCCACCCTCGAACCGCCCAAGGACTAAGCACGGTGGACGGGAAGGCGGACGCTGCTTACTTCGACGACGCCTTCTTCCCGCTCTTTGCGCCCTTGCCGCTGCGTTTCCTGCCGCTGCCGCGGGGGCTGTCCTCGACGTTGGTCTTCGGAAACCACGCCGCAAGCTTCTTCTTCAGTTCCGCGTGCTTCGCCTCGCCGGCCAGGTTGTCCCACTCCATCTCGTCCTTGTCATGATCGTACAGCTCTTCCGTGCCGTCCTTATAGCGGATGTAACGCCATCGCTTCGAGCGGACCGAGTGGTTGTTCCGCCCGAAGGTGGTCAGCGCGGGCCGATCCCACTTCGCAGCCGGATCCTTCAGCAGCGAAACCAGACTCACCCCCTCTAACTCCTTGCGCGGCGGCAGGGAGCATAGCTCGACGAGCGTGGGGTAGATGTCGAGGAGGTTCACCGGATGCTCGCACCGCCCGTCGGTCTTGGTCACGCCGGGCGCGACGAACATCATCACGTTGTGCGTGGCCTCCTCCCACAGTGCGAACTTCCGCCAGTGCAGCTTCTCTCCCAGGTGCCATCCGTGGTCGGACCAGAGGACGACAATCGTGTTATCGCGATAGGCGCTCTTGTCGAGGGCGTCCATCACCCGCCCGACGCAGTCGTCAACAAAGCGGATGCTGGCCAGGTACCCCTGCACCGCCCTGCGCCACGCCTTGTGCTTGATCACGCGGGCGTGGTCGCCGGTCGGCTTGGCGATCTTCTTGCCCATGGCCGGTACGTCGTCCAGGTCGTCTTCTTTGATGTTTGGCAGTGTGATTTTGTCGGCCGGGAACATATCGAAGTACTTCTTGGGCACGTACCACGGCAGGTGCGGGCGGAAGAAACCGCAGGCCAGGAAGAAAGGCTTGTCGTGCTTCTTCTGCAATTTCCCGATGACCCAGTCGGCCACCTGCCAGTCGCCCATCTTCTTATTGGGCACGTCGAGCGGCCCCCAGTCGAAGTGCGCCCTCGCCGCCGGGCCTCCCAGCGGATGCTTGGCCGGGGCCGGGTCGTTGGGCTTGTTCTTCGTCTTCGACGGCCAGTACTCGTCCCACGACGGCGGGTCCGGGAACGAGCCGTGATAGATCTTTCCGCTGCCGATGGCCCTATACCCGTTCGCCATGAAGTGCTGCGGCAGCGTGACGGCCTTGGCCAGCGCGGGCGACTTCCGCCACGGCTGAGGATTATGGTAAATGCCGGACGTGCTCGGCCGAATGCCCGTCATCAGCGCCGCACGCGACGGGTTGCACGCCGGGGCCGCGCAGTACGCCCGCGTGAACAGCACGCCGCGCTTCGCCAGGCGGTCCAGGCTGGGAGTCTTCGTGTCCGGATGCCCGCCGAGACAGCCGATCCAGTCGTTCAGATCGTCAATTGCAATGAAGAGCACGTTCGGTTTTCCGCCGGACGTCTTGGCCGCGAACAGCCGTGGCGCCGCCAGCGACACCGCGCCCGCGCCGATCGCCTTGAGAAACTCGCGTCGGTTCATGGATGTCTCCTCGTCAGGAGGTCTTGTCGGATGTCTTCTCGGCCGGGGGCCTCTGCCAGGGCACGGCCTCGGCGTCTGCTATGTGCTTTTTCAGCGCCGCGTGAAGCTCCCCGTAGGCCTTGTGATCCTTGCCGAGTGGCCGCTGCTCACGCGGATCGTCCTTCAGATTGAAGAGCTTGAATGGCTCGGACGGAGCGTTCTGGAGCAGCTTCCAGTCGCCTCGGCGTGCGGCATAGTAGATCCCGCCCTTGTACCGGCCGCCCTCGCGGCGCACCCAGAACAGGAAGCGATCCTCCACCGGCTGGGCCTTGCCCAGGAGCGTCGGCAGGATGCTCCGGCCCTCGATCTCGTGTTTCAGGGCAGCCCCCGCCGCCTCGCAGACCGTCGGGAAGAGGTCCATTGTCAGGGCGATGCGGTCGCTGCGCATGCCGGGCTTGATCTTTCCCGGCCAGACCGCGCACATCGGCACGCGGATGCCGCCTTCGTACATGGACTGCTTGCCGCCGTTGAGCGGCCCGTTGCGGGCCCCGGCGTTGGTTTGCCCGCCGTTGTCGGACGTGAAGATCACCAGGGTGTTGTCGGTCAGGCCGCTGCCGGCGAGCGCCGCCATCACCTTGCCGATCCCGTCGTCAAGATGCTCTATGAACGCGACGATTTTCGCCCGCTTCTGGCTAATATCCTTCTCCCTGTCCTTGACCCGCTTAAGCCACTCACCCGGCGGCTGGATCGGCGTGTGCGGAGCGTTGTACGCCAGGTACAGGAAGAACGGCTGCGGCGATTTTGCCCGAGCCTGGATGTAGTCCACCGCCCAGGTGGTGAACAGGTCGGTGGCGTGGCCCTTCGGGTCGATCTCCTTGTTCCCCAGTCGCATGTAGTTGTTGCCGTGGCGGCGGTGCTTGTAGTAATCGTCCATCATGTCGCCGAGAAACCCGTGGAAGTGGTCGAAGCCGCGATCGACGGGCCTGTTCGGCGAGGCCAGCCCCAGGTGCCACTTGCCGACTATCGCCGTGTGATAGCCGCGTTGCTTCAGCGGCGCCGGCAGCAGAATCGCTTTGCCGCTAAGGTGGCCCCAGTTGCTCCGCGCATGGGTCCGGATAACGCCCGGCACGCCGACCATGTCCGGGTATCGCCCGGTCAGCAGCGCCGCCCGCGTCGGGGAGCAGACCGGGCAGTTGGCATAGAACCTGTCGAACCGCATCCCCGCCGACACAAGCTTGTCCATGTGGGGCGTCTTCAGGTCCTTCGCACCGTAGCTCGACAGGTCACCGTAGCCCTGGTCGTCGGTCAGTATCACGATGATGTTCGGGAGCTTACTCACCTTCGCCTTCGCGAAAGCCAGTTTCGGTGCCGCAAGGCCCGCGGCCGCCAGCCCAGCGCTCTTGAGGAAACCACGTCTGTTCGTAATCGCAGGCATGTCTCAACTCCTACCGTGCGGCTGAGAATTTCCCAGGCACGTATTGCGTCATTCGGTTCAGGAAGTCGGCAGGGAAGATGCCCTTCATCTTCGCCTTCCTGATCTGGGGTAGCGCCGGCCGCGCGCGGTCGCCGATCCGATCGAGCACGTTTATCGCACGCAGGCGGATGAACGGCGTCTCGTGCTGGAGGCCCTTGATCAGCACCGGTAGTGCCTTGTCGTGCTTACCGAGATTGCACATCGCATCCGCGGCCGCCACCCGCACCAGGGGTGAGTCATCTTCCATCGCCCGCTCCAGCGCACCGGCGGCCGGGGCGGCCTCCTTGCCCAGCGCGGTCAAACCCACCGCGGCCCACCATCGCACAGCCGGTTCGGCGTCGGCCAGCAGCTTCACCAGCTGCGGCAGCTTCTGGGGGTCCATGGCGTTGGCCACGTCGGCGGCGGCCATCAACTGCTCCTGCGGATGCTTCTTCTTGTCGTGCGCCAGTTCGTGCGGCGTCGAGCCAGCCGATCGCCGGTGCATCTCGTATTCAGGCAGCAGTCCCATGTCGTGCGTTTTCTTCATCCACTCCCGCAGCTCGCGACGCATCCGCTCGAGCACGGGCTTGTATTTCGCGTTGCCGGCGAGGTTCTTGATCTGGTGCGGATCCGCGGCCGTATCGTAAAGCTCCTCCATGGACTTGGTCGGCTGGAAGTACCTCGCCTGCACGGCGTTCAGCTTGCCCTGGCCCGCGAGCTTTCGCCAGACCTTCATCGTGGGCATCTGCTCGGTGTAGCTGGTGTACTGCGACCACGTCAGGTGCGGCATGTAGTTGCGCATGTACTGGAACTGCTTGTCCCGCACGACCCGGACCGTATCGTAGCGCTCGGCCATCCGGTCGCGGATGGCAAAGACGTATCGCCGCACCTCGCCGGCCTTTGCGCCGAGGAACGCGCGCCCCTGCATGTGCGGCGGGATCTTCACGCCCGCCAGCGACAGAACCGTCGGTGCGAAATCCACAAAGCTCACCAGGCGGTCCGAGACGCCACCGGCCTTGCCCGGCGACCAGCCGGCGTACTTGGCCGGAAAACGCACCATCAGCGGCACGTGCAGGCCTCCCTCCCAGACCCACTTCTTGACCCCGGGCATGCCGGCCCCGTGATCGGAAAAGAAGAATACGATGGTGTCGTCGGCGAGGCCGTCCTCCTTGAGCTGCTTGAGAATCCTCTCGGCCTGGCGATCCATGGTGAGGATGTTCTCGTAGTAGTTCGCCCAGTTCTGCCGGACCTCCAGCGTGTCGGGATGGAACGGCGGGATGGGAACCTTTGCCGGATCGAAGCGGGCGGTGTCTTTGGGCTTGCCGCGGCACCTGCTTTCGTGGGTAATCGTGAAGTTGAACACGGCGAAGAACGGCTGGCCGTCCTTGCGCTTTCGCCAGTGGGCCTTCCCGGAGCTCTCGTCCCACGCCCTCTTTGGAACCGGGAAGTTGTAATCGGTCTTGGAGTTGTTGGTGCAGTAGTACCCCGAGTTTCGCAGGTACTCGCTGAAGCACTTGATATTGGACGGCAGCCGAGTTCTCGACCGCATGTCGTGGCTGCCCAGCGTCGACGGCAAGACGCCCGTTATCAGGCACGAGCGGTTCGGGGCGCACACGCCGGTTATCCCGTACGCGTTGGTGAAACGCACGCCCTCGGAGGCGAACCGGTCGAGGTTGGGCGAAGCAGCGAACTTGTCGCCATAGCATCCGAGATTCGGCGATATATCCTCGCAGGTGATCCAGAGAATGTTGGGGGGGCGTTTGGCCGCCGGCTTGGCCTCGGCCGACGCATCAGCCACCAGGGCGGCCGCGCCCAGGCCGGCCGCCTTGAGAAAAGCTCTTCGCGTTGTGGGCATCGCCTTGCCTCTTTCCGCAGCGCCGCGGTCAACTCCGCCCGCGTTTCGCCCGCGGCTAGCCCAGACGTTTCACGTAGACGTAGAACGCCCCGCAGGATGCGCCCTTTTCGCCGTCAAACCATGTCTGCAGTTTCGTCTTGCCGGCCTTGAGCTTCACGCGGAAGACAGCAGCGACTGCATCCTTCTCAATATCCTTGGTCTCGTCGACATCCGCAATCTTGAGCCTGGCCTTCGCTGCGTCTATCGCTCCTTTTCCGCCGATGGCGGCCGTTATGGGCTTGTCCAACTCCTTCGGCCAGCGGCGCAGCGCGAATTCGTAGTCGCCGTCACGTTCGATCTCGACGGCCCAGAAGCCGTTGGCCTTCCCACCCCTGCGGATCATCCCCTGGTTCCACGGCACGCTGGGGCCGTGCCAGTCGTGGCAGGTCAGGCGAGAAGGGTTCTCCTCGTCCGAGCCGAGCACGATCTCGCAATACTCGCCGAAGCGTTTCGATGTTTCGGCCCACCATTTTTCGTAGGCCTTTCGCAGCTTCGCGACCACGTCGCCGTGCTTGTCCGCAACGTCATTCTTCTGGCCGGGGTCAGCCTTTATATCGTAGAGGGCTTTCCCGTTGATGAGCCGCCACCGATCGGTCATGACCGCGCTCTTCCGCCACTTCTGGGGCGTTTCGACTCGCTGCGAGTCGGTAATCAGGATCCGATCGGGCCATTTCTCGCCCTTGCCGGTCAGCAGCGGCACCAGGCTCGTGCCCTCCAGCTTGGGGCCCTTGGGCTTCTTGAGTCCGCAGAGGTCCGCCAGCGTCGGCAGCAGGTCGATGTTGGCCGTCACGTGACCGATATCCTTCCCGCCGCTGAGCCCGCCGGCCGGCCAGCGGATGAAGCACGGCACGCGATGCCCGCCCTCATACTCGCTGCCCTTGGCGCCGCGCATCCCCGCGTTGAACGTCCTGGCACCCCCCGATGTGCCGTTATCCGTCATGAAAATCAGAATGGTGTTGTCGGCCAGCTTCAGGTCTTTGAGCTTGTCCATCAGCCGGCCCATGTTCTCGTCCAGGTTGGTTATCATCCCGTAAAAGGCCGCCGATACCTTCTTGCCCGCGTAAAGGTTGCTGTACTTCTTCGCCACCAGGTACGGGCCGTGCGCAACGTTCGTCGGAATGTAGCAGAAGAAGGGCTTGCCCTTGCCCGCCTCAATGAACTTGATCGCCCCGTCGAAGAAAACATCCGTGCAGTAACCCTCGAACTTCTCCCACTTGCCGTTGTGCCAGTACGTGTCGTCGAAGTATTTGTTCCCCCAGTAGTCCGGCGTCTGGCCCACGCCTCCCCCGCCGTGCATGAGCGTCTCGGTAAAGCCGCAGTCCTGCGGGCGGGATGGGTAATTGTCGCCCAGGTGCCACTTGCCGAAAGCCCCGGTCCGGTAGCCGCCGGCCTTGAATACGTCGGCCATCGTGACCTCGTCGCCCCGCAGAAGCGACCTGCCCATAATGGTATGCCACACGCCCGTACGGTTGCAGCTTCGCCCCGTCATAAGGCCCGCTCGCGTGGGCGAGCAGGTCGGCGCGACGTGGAAGTCGGTAAGCCGCACGCTCTGCCCGTGCAGCTTATCCAGATTCGGCGTCTTGATGATCTTGTTGCCGTGACATCCCAGATCCCCGTATCCCTGGTCATCCGTCATCACCAGGACAACGTTGGGCTTCTTGCCGGCCGGCTGCTTTGCGGTCTCCTGCGCCGACAGCACCCGCCGCCCCGCCAGAACTCCCGCGCCCCCCGCCACCGACTTCAGGAAACTCCGCCTGTTCAGGTTCTTCATTATGAAAACATCCTTTCCGCCTGCGGTCAGTCCGCCGCCTCCTCGATGGTCGCCTTGCTCCTGAGCGAGTCCACGAAATCCTCTATTGCCTTCTCGCGACGCTGCCCGAGCATCTCCTGCTCGATGTTGTCACTCACCTCCTCGAAAGGTGCCAATGCCTCCGCCTTGCGGTCCACCAGCTTGCAGATGTGGTAACCGAAGTTGGTCTGGAAGATCTCGCTGACCTCATCTACTTTCATGCCGAACGCCACATCCTCGAACTCCTGCACCATCTGGCCGCGGGCGAAGTAGCCCAGGTCACCCGCGTTCTCGGGGCAGTCGGAGTCCCTTGTGGCCAGCTCCTCGAAGCTTGCGCCGCGGTCCATCTCCATCTTCACCTCCAGGATTGCCTCGAACGCCGTCTTGCGGTCCACCTCGCCGCCGATGTGCTTCACGATGTGGCTGGCCCGTACCTGCTCCGGCATCGTGAAATGCTCGGGATGCTGCTCGTAAAACTCCCTCTGCTCCTTGTCTGTGGGCGGCTTGGCATCCTTGCCCGCCTCGTCCATCAGGCGCTCCAGCCGCATCTGCTGTTCGATGTCCGCTTTCACGACGGCCGCGTCCTCATCGCCGGCCTGGTCCTTGATCTCGTCGTACGCGGCGTCGATATCGGCCTGGGTGATTTCAGCCGGCGCCTCGCGGGCCGCCTGCATCACCAGCTTTCGCTCTATCACATTTTCGCGGGACCATTCGCGGAGCTGCTCCTCGCCCGCCCCTTCGGCGCCCGCGGCATATTCCTCATAGTGCGACCTGAGACGCTCGATCTCGTTGTCAATCTCGTCGGGCGCAACCTTCTCACCGTTTACGATCAGAGCCATATGTCCGTCCTCAATATTGTTTTCACGCCTTTCTTAACCAGTCCACAGCCGGCGACTTCACCTCGATGTGGTGTTTGGCGATGCGGGCCGTCAGTTCGTCGATGACCTTGCGGTATTTCTTCTCACCGAAAAGATTCTTCTTCTGCATGGGATCGTTCCTGCGGTCGAACAGGATGTGCCCCCCTTCCTTCAGGTACGCCAGCTCGTAATCGGGCGTGAATATGCCCACCCGCTCCAGGCTGCTGTGATGTATGTGGGCCTCGTCGACCCAATCGACCTTCTTCCCACGGAGCAGGCCTGACCCATCGCGCCCTTGCTCGCGGCCGCTGGGCTTCACGCCCATCAGGTTCAGGATCGTCGGGGCAAAGTCCACCGTGGCCACAATGTTATCGATCTTCGTCCCCTTCTTGATCTTCCGCGGCCAGCGGATCAGCAGCGGGATACGGTACGCGGTTTCGTATAGTTGGTTCTTGCCCATCAGGCCGTGCTCGCCCATGTAATCCCCGTGGTCGGTGGTGAACACGACGATGGTGTTGTCCAAGATGCCCTTATCGTCCAGGCACTTGAGGATGCGTCCGACGCTGTCGTCGATGAGCTTGACGGCGCCGCAGTATTCGGCCTTGGCCTTGCGGAGTGCGGCCTCGCTGCGGCGGCCCTTGCCCCTGCCGCGGGCCCACTTGGGCAGATCCTTTTGGTTGAACGTCTCGGGGACGGGCATGTCTTCGGGCTTGTACATTTTGCCGTATGGCGGGCGGGCGCGGTACGGCCCGTGCGGGTCGGGTATTGAGACCATGAAGCAGAAGGGCTTCTTCCGCGGGCGGGAGATAAACGCAATGGTCTTGTCGGCAAGCCAGTCGGTGGTGTAGGTCTTGCGATCGCCCATGACCTTGTAGGGCCAACATTTCGGATGCGGCTGGCCGGCCGGTTCGGTGATCTTCTTCCAGTGCCCCCGGTTGAACATGTACGTGGAGTCGGCAAATCCCATGGCACGGTCGGGCTTTACGAAACCGGGCTTGGGCGTCCCGTCGAGGTGCCATTTCCCGGCGTACCCGGTATCGTAGCCGGCATCCAGGAGCACCCGGGCGAAGGTCTTCTCGTTGCGTTTCAGCGGGATGTTGTTGCGGTAGGCCCCATGCGCGTGGGGATATCGGCCGGTCAGGAAGCACCCACGGGACGGCGTGCAGACGGCGCTGTTGGTGAAGAAGTTGTTGAAGATCGCTCCGTCGGCGGCCAGGGAATCGATGTGCGGTGTGTCGATCAGCTTCGGCCCGTAGGCGCTCAGCGTCCAGCAGCTCTGCTGGTCGGTATGAATGACCAACAGATTGGGCCGTGCCGGGCCGGCGGCCGCCTGCCCACGGGCACACGACAGCACCACCGCCCCGCCCGCAATACCCGTTGCCTTCAGGAACTCACGCCTGTTCATGCGCACAGGTTATCCTTTCTTTGGGAGACTCCAGTGCACTGTAAACGCTTCGCAAAAGCTGGACGTACTCACTCCGGGCCAATAGTATTGCCCGGGTTGTGCCGATAATGCCAGTGCATTGTTGTCTATAACCCGTGCAGCCGCGGAAAGTTCCGATGCCCTCCGAGTGCTCCGCCGATACATACCGGTCTTTATCTGAGGCGTTCAGCCGCCACGATCTGCTGCGCCCGATGCGCCGCAGCCTCTACGAGGAAGGTGAGCAGCTGTCCCTCGACGTAACCGGCACGCTGCCGGCCAGGCCCGCACGCGTCCGCCTGACCGTGGAAAAGTTCGTCGGCGGAGGGTTCGCGGGCCAGGTATATCGCGTCAGGCTGCATGCCGTTGATGCGCCCGAAGGCGAAATCCTCAACCTGCCGGTCGGCGGGCCGTACGCCATGAAGATTCTGGTCCCGCCCTCGCGAAGGGCGCGGATCTTCCGCAATCTGATTTACTTCCTCGGCTTCCAGGGCCCGTTCGCCCTTCAGACCAACCCCGCCGCCGTGCGGGCCGCCGCGCTCTGGCAGAAGTTCATCCGACGGGCGGCCGCCCTGAGATTCGGCTCCGAGGCCGCAGTCACCGACGTTCTGGCCACCTTTGTGGACCCGGGCATCGGAAGCTGCGGTGAGATCAGCCAATGGCTGGACGGGCGCACCTGGCGGCACGAGCTTGACAACCATCTGGATGAGCTCAAGAAGTGGATTCGCGGGCGGGCGATGGATGCAGCCAAGCTCGGCTCACCCGAGTACCGCTCCAAGCGGCAGTTCATGGCCGAGCTCGTGGAGCTCCTGCACGAGATGGGCGCCTGCGAGCTCGCCCGCCAGTACGAGTGGTGGACCTGCAAGAGCCAGCCGAACGTACTGAAGCGTCTGGACACGGAGGATGATCCCGAAGGCGGCCTGACTGCGGTGGATTTCCGCGCGGGCCTGGCGCTGCTGCCGTTTCTACCGATGTGCCCAACCGACGTCAGGCTCATCCTCACGGGCATTGCCCGCGGCAGCTGGGTTCAGTTCGACCGGGGCGACCTCGACAAGCTGACGCGGTTCGTGGAGGAACACAGTGAACACTTCGCCGATATGCACGGTGCCCTCGATGAGCTGATCCGCGCCGAGGAGGTCTATCGCAGCTCGCAGATCGATATCACCCACAATCACGTCCGCCTGCTTTACAGCCGAAAGCTCTGGTCGCAAATATTCAGCGGCGCGGTTACCGGCTGGCAGGTGCGGAACATCGTCGACGATTCGTGCGCGGCCGTCCTCAGCCGCAGCAAGCTGCTCACAGTCTTGTTCACGCTGGTGGGGATGCTGCGATGTCTGCTGCCGCTTGGGGCCGCGGCGGCGTTCATCGCGGCGTGGGCGCGGGGAGTTATGTCCTGGCCGCTGGCGGGCGGTCTGGCATGCGCGGCGGTTATCGGCCCCCTGGCGGCACGGATCATCCGGAGGCTATGGGGCCGCGCGGACTACCGCCGCCACTACGGCCGCATGCTGAGCAGCTTCAGCTATTTCCGCCGGGCGTTTCGCGGCAGGATGCTGGAGAAGATCATTTCCTGGTGCCGCAGCGGGCGCCTCGGCGATGAGCGTGCGCTGAAACTGGCCGAAAGGCCCGTTCGGTTTTTGCTGCACTTGCCGCTGTCGATCCTGCCGGCCTTCCTGCACCGGATGCTCACGGACATGCGATACGCAGCCGAAAAGCTGGCGTATGTTTTTGTCCGCCCGGTGCGGCTCTACTTCAACGCCGAGGCCCGCAGGCAGTGGCTGCGGGAGATGGTGGAGGACGGCCATACCGAGAGGCTTCTGACCGACCAGGAACGGGACAAGATACTCTCGCGGATCGGCGAGCCGTTCATCCAGAAGTACCTGCTGAGCCTTGTGGTTCACCTCTGCACGCTGCCGGTGACGCAGATTGTTTCGGTGGCGGTGGCCTATTGGGTGGGAGCGAACTACGGCGATAACCTCGCACAGAAATCGTGGCTGTTCGGGGGCGTCCTGGTCCTGTTCCAGGTTACTCCGATTTCGCCGGGTTCGATCCTGCGCGGGCTTTACGTGGTGGGCCTGGTCATCAAGGAGCGGAACTACAAGGATTACAAGGTAGCCCTCTGGCTGGGATTCGTGAAGTACATCGGGTACCTGGCGTTCCCGATTCAGATGGCGTATGAGTATCCGATACTTTCACGATTCATGGCGGCGCGATGGGCCACCGGAATCATCCACCACGTGCCGGTCTTCGGCGAGCGGGGGGCGCTTCTGGAGCACGGGGTGTTCAACCTCTTCTTCAACCGACTGATTACCATCCAGCGCAAGCGACGAGAGAAACGCGCCGCCAAAGCGACTGACGCCCACCAATAGCAGTCTTACCACCCAAGGCCCAAGCGCAAGATCACCTGCACCACCACGTTGGCGCAAATTCCCGCGACAACGTCGTCGAGCAATATGCCCCAGCCGTGCCCCAGCCGCTCGGCCAATCCGACCGGCGGGGGCTTGATGATGTCGAAAAAGCGAAATGCGGCGAAACACGCGCCCGCCACGATCAGCACTTGCCGCTGCCCGCCGCCCAGCGGCATCCCCAGAAGCGCAATCGCCTGCCCCGCCCATTCGTCTATCACACACTGATGCGGGTCGCGGCGGCTGAACGTCTCCTGCGCAAAGGCACCCAGCCATACACACGCCACCGAACTCAACACCGCCACCACCGCCAGCGAGCTGTTAACGCAGAGGCCCCGCCGCCCGCTGCCGGCAGCCACGGCCAGAAATATCACGCACACCACCGCGGATCCCCACGTGCCGGGCGCCACCGGGAGATAGCCCGTCCCCAGGCCCGTGATGACGATCCTGCGAAGTCTATTCATTGGCCACCAGCAGCCGCCGGGCCTTGCCCACGTACGCCAGGCCGCTAACAACGGTAATCACCACCGCCAGCCATACACAGACCACCTTCGTGTAGATCGCCCAAACCGGATTGGGCACATTCGCAATCTGGTACAGGACCGTGCAGATCGCCACGGACTGGACGAACATCTTTATCTTGCCCGCGTACGTGGCGGGGAACTTCACCCCGCAAGACTCGCTGTATCCCCGAATGGCCGACACCACGAACTCCCGCGCCATGATGACCACCACCATCCACGCCTGAACGGCCGACAGCATGTCCCCGGTGGCCCAGTGCGGCAGGACCCGGTCGGCGTGGTCGGCCGGCATGACGTAGTTTGAGCCGGTCAACATGGCGAACGCCCCCACCACCAGCAGCTTGTCGACAAACGGGTCCGCGATCCGCCCGAAGGCGCTGGTGATCTTCATCTTCCTGGCGAGGTAGCCGTCAAGGATATCCGTCAGCCCGGCAATGATGTACACGACGAAGGCTGTGTTAAGCAGGATGCGACTGTTGCTCGCGCCGCGTTCATACGACCCCACCAGCACAAAGAATCCCCCCGCCAGGACCATCCGAGCAAGAGTAAGCTGATTGGGCAGCTTCCAGTTCATTTATCGCGGCTCGACTATGAGGTCGTAACCATCGTAGTCCACGACCGGCCCTCGGACGAACGTTCCGGCCTGTCGCGGCTCGGTCAGGTAGCAGATGCTGTCGATGTCCGGCGCCTGGGCGGCGTGCCTGCCGATACATCGGCCTTCGCCGTCGATGCCGTCCACCAGCAATTCTATCTCTTTGCCCACCATCTTGCTATTGGCGTCGAAGGCAATTTCCTGCTGGGCGAGCATGATCGCCTCGGCGCGGGCGGCCTTCACGTCCGCGGGAACCTGGCCCGGCATCTCCGCCGACGGTGTGCCCTCCTCCGGCGAGAACTCAAACACGCCGAGCGCATCGAAGCGAAATTCGCGGACAAATGCCAGCAACTCCTCGAATCGCCCGTCCGTCTCGCCGGGAAAACCGACGATGAACGTCGTGCGGATGGCTACATTTCCGGCGCGCCGGCGGAGCTTTCCAAGCAGATTCTCTATGCGCCGCCGCCCCACGCCGCGGCCCATCGCCCGAAGGATCGGGGCCGATATGTGCTGAACAGGCAGGTCCACGTAAGGAGCAACGCCCGCGGCGCCCGCGAGGCACGCGATGAGCTTGTCGGTGAAGTACATCGGATAGGCGTACATCAGCCGCACCCAGCGCACGCCTTCGAGCCGCCCGAGATCGCGGAGCAGGTCCGCCAGGTATGGTGCTTCGGCAAGGTCGCGCCCGTAGGCCGTCGTATCCTGCCCGATGATGTTAAGCTCCACCGCGCCGTCGTCGATCAGCTCGCGCGCCTCGGCCAGCACGGCCGGCGGCGGCTTGGAGCGGAACGGGCCGCGAATCGTGGGGATCGTGCAGAACGTGCACTTGCGGCTGCAGCCCTCGGAGACCCGCAGGTACGCCGTGTGGGGCTGCGTGAGGCGGAATCGCGGCGTGTCGCTTTGGGTGGTGGGCGGATCGTGCGTGAGCATGGTGACGGGCCGGCTGCCGGTGACGGCCGCCAGTATCCGCCCGCGGTCGTTCACGCCGACGATCGCGTCTATGCCGGGGGCAAGCTCGTAAAGCTTTTCGGCGTCTCGGTTCACCAGGCATCCGGCGACCACCACTCGGCGCACGGTCCCCGCGGCCTTGCGGGCCAGTGCCTCGCCGATGATCTCCAGCGATTCGTCCCTCGCGGAGCCCAGGAACCCGCACGTGTTAACGACAACAACGTCCGCCTGGTCCATCGGCGCGCCGACGGTGCACCCGCCCTCTGCAAGCGTGGCGAGCATCTTCTCTGAGTCCACCAGGCTCTTCGGGCACCCCAGCGAAACAAGGGCAACGGACAATGTCTTCTTGCGGGCCATATTCCGGATGATACGCAAGCCCAACTCATATCGAAAATAGAAATATCCGGTGATGAGCGCAGAAGTGCGGACAGGTTGCAGGTATGATGCCGGGCGAACAGAGGATTGCCTTTTCCATGGAACTTTCCCGGCGGCGAAGCATCTAAATTGTGCAAAGGCCCTCAGGAAAGCGAAAGGAGCTTCTTATGAAACGCGCTATCGTTATGTTAACAGTTGCACTGTTGCTGTCATCCCTCTGCCGCGCGGGCGAGATCAACTACACCGAGGACTTCGCCCTGGCCAAGGACCGCGCCGAGGCCCTCAAGCAGCTCATCCCCGGCACGAAAGACTATTACTACTACCACTGCCTGCACTACCAAAACACAGGCCAGAAGGACAAATACGACAAGATGCTCGACGCGTGGGTCAAGCGATACCGGCGCACGGGAAGGGTTTATGAGATCGAGGACCGCCAGGCCCTGATCGACTATGACAAGGACCCGCGGGGGCGGCTGGGCTATATTGCGCGCCGCCTCAACCTGCACTTCAACCACCAGAAGGAGACGCTGTCGGCCAAGAAGCAGCTGCCGTCCGAGCTGAATCCGAATCTGATCAGCCGCGATACGCTCACGAAGCGCGCCTTTTCGCGCCACCCCAGCACGCTTAACGGTTTCGAGCACTCTGCGCTCGACTGGCTGGTCGATCACGGCCTGAGCGCTACGCTGCGCCGGGCGCTGCTGGCGCGACTCAATCGCCCGGACTACGCCAAGCTCCCCGACATGGTGGTGGCGGACCTCAAGACGCCCAACAGCCGCGGCTTCGGCTCGATGGGTATCCACCGCCAACTCCTGTTGGCGCAGCTCGACAGTTGCCTCAAGCTCGACAAGGACCTGCTGAACCAGACCCATTTCGTAAACACCTACCTCACCAAGCTGCGCCCCGGCGCCGACAGCGACTGGAAGAACGAGCCCGCAGTGCGCGAGGCGTACCTGGACCGCCTGTGGGCCTTCGCAAGCCGCCTTGCACCCGTGCACAACTCGCTGAAGGCGCACGTGATGTACCACCGCCTGGTCCACGACCGCAACCGCGGCGTGTACGACAAGAAGCGATTCATGGAGTACATCGAGCTTCCGCGCAAGGCCAGTTACGTGAACCAGAAGTGGCTCAACAAGTGGGTCAACCTCGATGAGAAGCGCGACTGGCGCGCCAACCTCAGCGCGAACTACCAGAGCTACACGCTGATGCCGCCGGTCGGCAACGACGAGCCGGTCGTCCGCAGCTACCTGCTGCATTTCTTCGTGGAGGAAAACTCCTACAAGCCGTACACGGACTACATCAACGACATCTACCTCAGGCACTGCTTCGCTGAGGCGAAGATCGTAAACGGCATCGGCAACATGGAGGAGTGGTACTCCCACCTGCCGCCGTCGACGTACCAGCGGCTCAAGGAGCGGATAGACCTGGACTTCGCCTGGACGAACAAGAAGCAGTTCGCCCCGGACGAGCAGGTGACCCTCGACCTGCACGTCAAGAACGTCAAGAAGCTCATCGTGAAGGTCTATCAGGTCAACGCGCTGAACTACTACCGCAGGATGCTCCGCGAGATCAACACCGACATCAACCTGGACGGGCTCGTAGCCAATGCGGAAAAAACCAGCAACTACGGCGAGCCGCCCCTCCGCCGCGTCCGACGGACCTTCAAGTTCCCCCAGATCACCAAACGCGGCGTCTACGTCATCGACTTCATCGGCAACGGAAAGGCAAGCAGGGCGCTTGTCCGCAAGGGCAAGCTCCGCTTCCTCGAGCGAACCAGCACCGCCGGGCACGTACTGACCGTGCTCGACGAGGCAAACAAGAAGGTCGCCGATGCCGACGTCTGGCTCGCCGGACACAAGTACGAGGCCGGCAAGGACGGCACGGTAACCATCCCCTTCAGCAACGCACCGTCCACCCAGCCGCTCGTCCTGGTCTCGGGCGAGTTCGCGTGCCTCGACCGGCTCAGCCACAAGAACGAGCAGTACGTCCTCCAGGCCGGCTTCCACGTGGAGCGTGAAGCCCTCCTGAAGCGAATGAAAGCCACCGTCATCGTCCGGCCCATGCTGAAGCTCAACGGCATGCCCGTTACGCTGTCGGTGCTGTCGGAGGTGAAGCTGTCGATCGTCTCGATGGACGTGGACGGCATCAGCAGCACGCAGGAAGCGCCCGGCTTCAAGCTCTTCGAGGACCGCGAGGCGACCCACACGTTCAAGGTGCCGGAGCGACTGGCCCGAATCTCGTTCGTGCTGCGTGCGAAGGTCAAGAACCTCAGCCAGAACAAGAAGCAGGATCTGGCCGCCTCCCAGAGCTTCTTCCTCAACGCGATCGACCGCACCGCCAAGGTCGAGGACCTGCACCTGAAGTGCGCCGGCGGCGCGTATTACATCGACGTGCTCGGCAAGACCGGCGAGCCCAAGCCCGGCCGCCCCGTAAACTTCGTGATAAAGCACCGCGACTTCAAGGACAGCGTCCCCGTAACGCTCCAGACGGACGCCAACGGCCGCGTAACGCTGGGCAAGCTCACCGACATCGCCTGGTTCAAGGCAACGGGCCCCGAAGCGACGGCCCACACGTGGAACCTGGTTCAGCTTACTGCGGCGCACAACTACCGGCCGATCGTCCACGGCAAGGCGGGCGAGGCGATCGTCCTGCCGTACATGGGCGCGCAGAAAAAGCCCATCCGCAGCGAGCTGTCCCTGCTGGAAACGCGCGGCGCAACGTTCGTGGCCGACCGCTTCAACTCGCTGAGGATCAAGGACGGCATGGTCATCGTCGACGACCTGCCCGCCGGCGACTACCACCTTCTGGTCAAGCCCGCCGGGCCGAGCATCACCATCCGCCTTGCCGAAGGCCGCAAAGACGAAAAACACGTCCTCGGAATGAACCGGCACCTCGAACTGCAGAACGAAAAGCCGCTTCAGATCGTCTCGGTAACGGTGGACGCCAAGAACGTGAAGGTTCAACTGGCCAACGCCACGAAGTTTGCCCGCGTGCACATTGCAGCCGGGCGATACATCGTCGAGAAGTCCGGCAGCGCGTCCAACTACTCGCTGTACGGTGACCTGACGGCGGCGCTTCCGGGCCCGTCCTCAGCCACGCTGGGCAAGGCGATCTCGCAGTACATCGCCGGGCGGGACATCGGCGACGAGTACCGCTACATCCTCGACCGAAAGTACGCCAAGAAGTATCCCGGCAACATGCTGAAGCGCCCGGGCCTGCTGCTCAATCCGTGGGCCATCCGCAAGACCGAGGCGGGCCGCCAGGTCGCCAAGCCGGGCCGCAAGTTCGGCAGGGCCAAGGCCGCCGACGTCGGCAAGCGTGTAGGTCGCCCCGGGCTGGGCGCCTACGCACGCCCCACGGCCGTCAGCTTCGCGAATCTCGACTTCCTGGCCGCGACCGCCGTACTGGTGGTCAACCTCGAAGCGGACAAGAACGGGGTGCTAACCATTGACCGCAAGGCCCTCGGCGATTGCCAGCATCTGCACATTGTGGCGGTAGATCCCCAGAACATTGCGTACCGCCAGGTCTCACTTGCCGAGGTGAAGGCCGACCCCCTGGACCTGCGCCTGCATCGCGGCCTGGACAACAAGAAGCACTTCACGGAGAAGAAGCAGATTTCCGTGGTCCGCAACAAGAGCAGCCTGACGCTTGACGACCCGGCTACGAGCAAGTTCGAGACGTATGACACGGTGGCCAAGGTGTACCGGCTTTACTCGACGCTCAACAAAAACGCCACGCTGCGAGAGTTCAGCTTCATCCTGAACTGGCCGAAGCTGAAGCCCGCCGAAAAGCAGGCGAAGTACTCGAAGTACGCCTGCCACGAGCTGAGCTTCTTCATCTACAAGAGGGACCCGGACTTCTTCAAGAAGGTGGTCCTGCCGTACCTGCGGAACAAGAAGGACAAGACCTTTATGGATCACTGGCTGACGGGAGCGGACCTCTCGCCGTACATGGAGCCGTGGTCATACGGGCAGCTCAACATCGTGGAGCGGGCCCTGCTGGCCCAGCGGATAAAGAATGAGCGCCCGAACACCGCCAGGCACGTGAAGGACCTGTACGACCTGATCCCGCCGAACATCGAGCGGTTCAATTACCTGTTCCGCACCGCCCTGAAGGCAGGCGCCCTGGAAGCCGCCCCGGCAGACGGCAAGCCTTCGATGGTGTTAAGGTTCCTGGCAGAGGGCGAAACGGCCGCCGGAGAGCGGCGGCTGACAACCGCTGACTTGGCGGCTGGGACCAGGTTCAGGGCACCCCGTAAGGGCCCCGTCCCGACAGCCGCGCCCAAGCCGCCCGCCACCAGGGTCCAGAAGCTGATACAATTGCAGGAGAGGCTGAAGGCCGAGAAGAGCGAAACCCTCGATGCCCTCCACGCCAGCGGGCGCGCCGTTGCCGGGAAAGACCTGGCCAAGAAATCCAAATCCGGCAAGGCCGCCGGCTACTTCGCCGAGGACAAGGCCCGGCGCGGGACCGTCCGCCAGCTCTACCGAAAGCTCGACAAGACCCAGGAATGGGCCGAGAACAACTACTACCACCTCCCCATCGAGAGGCAGAACGCCTCACTTATCACCACAAACGCCTTCTGGAAGGACTACGCCGCCCACGACGGCGACGGGCCGTTCCTCTCGCGCAACCTCGCCGAGGCGTCGCGGAACTTCCCCGAAATGATGCTCGCCCTCGCCGTGATCGACGTGCCCTTCGAGGCCGGAAAGCACAAGGGCGAAACCAAGGAAGGCAAACTCATCGCCACCGCCGGCAGCGACATGGTCATCTTCCACAGGGAGATCAAGCCGGCCGAGCCCGCCGCCAAAAAGGTGCCCATCCTCGTCAGCCAGAACTTCTTCCGCTACGGCGACCGCTACCGCTACGAGAACAACCAGAAGTTCGACAAGTACGTGACCGATGAGTTCCTCATCCACGTGGTCTACGGCTGCCAGGTGGTCGTCACAAACCCGACCTCATCCCCGCGCAAGCTCGACATACTGATCCAGATTCCGCGTGGCGCCATGCCCGTCATAGGCGGCAAGCAGACGCGCAGCGTCCACATCGCGCTGGCGCCCTACCACACCCAGACGTTCGACTACTACTTCTACTTCCCCGTGGTGGGCAAGTGGCCGCACTACCCGGTGCACGTAGCCGCCGACGAGAAGCTCATCGCGTCCGCCGAGCCCATCACCCTGAACGTGGTCGAGAAGCTCAGCAAGATCGACAAGACCAGTTGGGACTACATCTCACAGCACGGCACGGGCGAGCAGGTGATCGATTATCTCAAGGCCCACAACCTCGGGCGGATCAAGCTCAGCCGCATCGCGTGGCGCATGCAAGATGCCGCGTACTTCCGCCGGGCCATCGACCTGCTGACCGCCCGCCACGTGTACGACCACACGCTCTGGTCGTATGGGCTCAAACACGATCACCTGGCGGCCGCCCGCCAGTACCTCCAGTACAGCCCGTACGCCAACCAGTGCGGAAGCTACATCGACACCAAGCTGCTCACCATCGATCCGGTGATCCGCAAGAGCTACCAGCACCTGGAGTACAGCCCGCTGGTAAACGCCCGGGCCCACCAACTCGGCAAACGGCGAAAGATCGTCAACGAGCGGTTCAGCGCGCAGTACCACCGCCTGATGAAGGTCCTGACCTACCGGCGCGACCTGGACGCCGACGACCTGATGACCGTCACTTATTACCTGCTGCTCCAGGACCGCGTGGAACAGGCGCTGGGCTTCTTCGAGCGAGTCGACGCGAACAAGCTGGCCACCAGGCTCCAGCACGATTACTTCGCGGCCTACATCGGCTTCTACGAGGACGACGTTGCGGCGGCCCGCAAGATAGCCCAACGCTACGCCGAGCATCCCGTGGACCGCTGGCGGAACATATTCGCGGCGGTGCTCGCCCAGGCTAACGAGATAGACGGCAAGGTTGCGAAGGTCATCGACGACAAGGACCG